>MDTB01141365.1_pt1 | contig 13790 bp, 14 predicted proteins | sample 811161 | NCBI WGS metagenome assembly MDTB01 (sample SAMN05326650, study PRJNA326480) | marine metagenome | isolation source: seawater | place: Mediterranean Sea | collected 2009
AGTCCTGCTCCTATCATTTTTGCTGCTTCTAATTCCATTATATCCTCCTTGTTGTTAATGGTGTAAATTTAATGCATCATTTAAATAAATGCATGTTAAAATCGCAAAAACATATGCTTGAAGAAATGCAACTAATAACTCCAAACCAGTTAATGCAACTGAAAAACTAAGTGGTAACCATCCTCCAATTATACCAAGACTAACTACAAATCCACCAAATACCTTCATCATTGTATGACCTGCCATCATATTGGCAAATAATCTTACTGACAAACTAATTGGTCTACTTAAATATGAAATAATTTCTATAATTACAATCAGAGGCAATAGAACCATTGGAACTCCACTAGGTACAAATAATTTTAAATAACCTAATCCGTGTTTTAAAAATCCTATAATAGTTACTGCTATAAATATAAAAGCTGCTAAAACAAATGTTACTATTATATGACTAGTTACTGTAAAAGAATATGGTATCATCCCTAGCATATTGCAAAATAATACAAACATAAATAACGAAAAAATAAACGAAAAATATGGCTTAGCCTTAGACCCTGCCGTATCACTAATCATTTTAGATACGAAAGAATAACTTAACTCTGCTAACAATTGAATTTTGTTAGGTATTAAAGTATTTTTTTTCGAACCTAGGCTAAATATCACAATAATTGCAATTGTGCTAATAACCATAAACAGACTTGCATTTGTAAATGATAACTCAATGTTACCTATTTTAATTTCAGGACCAATTCTATAAACGTTGAACTGGTACATTGGATTTGCTGCCATAATCTTATTTATTTTGTAATTTTTTTGCAGATTTAATTACATTTAAAATCCCAGCAATTACTCCTACAAAAAAAAATATTAGTATTAACCATGGTTTAGTACCAAACCATTTATCTAAAATAAACCCAATAATTGTCCCAACCGCCACAGCCGAAACTAATTCTGTGCTCATTTTAAATGCAGTACCAATGTTAGATTTTGGCTCTCTATTATCTTCTAATTGAGTTTTTTTAAGCTTATTTTTTGCAATCTTGAGGCGAGTTTTAAATTTATCATCAGACATTTCATGCGACCATACTTTCTGCTTTTTGTAAGTCAACAGCTACTAGTTGACTAATTCCTTTTTCCGGCATTGTAACTCCGTATAACCTATCCATCTTTGACATTGTTAAAGCGTGATGTGTAACAATTATAAATCTTGTTGAAGTTATTTTTGTTAACTCATTTAATAGATTACAAAACCTTGTAACATTTGCATCATCCAATGGAGCGTCAACTTCATCAAGAACACAAATTGGAGAAGGGTTAGTTAAAAAAACTGCAAAAATTAATGATAACGCGGTTAGGGCTTGTTCTCCTCCTGATAATAGAGTTATTGATTGCAATCTTTTTCCTGGAGGACTAACTAACAATTCAAGGCCAGCATCAAGAGGATCTTCAGAATCAACTAATTCTAGTTTAGCACTACCTCCATTAAATAGTTTAGTATAAACATCATTAAATTTTCTATTAACCTTTTCGTAGGCTTCTAAAAGTCTCTCTCGACCTTTCTGATTTAATTCTGAAATACTTTCTTTTAATTTTGTAATTGCTGAGACTAAATCCTCACGATCTTTTTCCATTTTTTTTATTTCTTCTTCATATTTTGAAGTTTCTTCATCAGCTCTTAAGTTGACTGAGCCCAATTTATTCCTCTCTCTTTTCTTTTCATCTAATAATTCCTCTTGAGTTAAAGAGTCTGGATAATTTTCTAAGTCTTTTAAATTAGAAAAATTTAAAAGATTATTTTCATCAATGACTAGTTCATCTTGAACTCTTTCAAGAAGATCCTGTCTTCTCTTATTTAAACCATCTATTGTAGCTCCTGAACTAGCTTTTCTCTCACGCATTTCAATAGAGCTCTCTTTTTTTGCGTTTAATTGATTTCTTAGATTTAAAATTTCATTGTCTAAATTTCCAATTTTTATATTGTTTGTCTCACTTTCATTTTCTGAAATTCTTAAACTTTCAGAAATTTCACCTCTTCTCTCTGCTTGTGTTTGTGGTTTATTTTCTAATTTTTGAAGTTTTGAATTAATATTTTCTTTTCTTTCTCTTAGATTAGTTGACATTTTTTCAGATTTATTAAGCAGATTTTTCCAACTTTCGATCTCTTGTTCAATTACTTTAATTCTTTGACTTCTTTTTATACTTTCGTTCTTTATGTTTTGATTTTTGCTAAAACTTTCTGCATATTCATTGATAATTCTCTCAAAATTATCTAATAATTTGATGGATTCCTCGTTATTATTACTATTTATTAAATTTTTTATATTTTCAATTTCATATTTTAATTTTTGATAAGACGAATTTAAATCATCTTTGGAAAGTTTTTCTGTTTCATAATATTTTGAATCAATATTAAGTAATTCACCTTTTTCTTCCTTAAGTCTTTTTTCATTTGAATTAGCATCAATAATAATACTCTTTTCTCTATCTTCATCATCTTTGATGATATTTAATGAATTTTTAAGATCATTGATTTCGTCTTTTATTCGTTCACTCTGTTCATCTAAACTTTTTAACTCAAGATTTAACCTTTGAATCTTTGATAAATTTTCAATATCTTTTTCCCTCAATGGTCTTAAAAAATCAGATTTGATTTTTATTTGCTCATCTATTTCTTCTAGTTGTAAATTATATTCATTAACTTCTTTTTGTGCCTCAAAATTAATTTCATTTTCAAGATTTATTTCTTTATCAATATCTTTAAGTCTTAGGAAATACAAACCTGCCTCAATTCTTTTAATATCCTCAGAAATAGATTTATATTTTTGAGCTTCCTCAGCTTGCTTTTGTAGATTACTTAACTGTTTTTCTTGTTGTCTTCTTAATTCGTCAGCTCTTTTTAAATTGTTTTCAGCAGCGCCGAGTCTTAATTCGGCTTCGTGTCTCCTAACATGCAATCCTGCAATTCCTGCGGCTTCCTCTAAAATTGCTCTTCTGTCGGAAGGTTTCGCTGTTACTAGAGCTCCAATTTTTCCCTGGCTTATTAACGACGGTGAATGAGCTCCTGTAGAAAGATCAGCAAAAAACATTTGAGCATCTTTAGCTCTTACTTCTTTGTCATTAATATAAAACTTTGACCCTTTATCTTTCTCTATTTTTCTTCTAATTTCAATATCATCAAAGTTGTTATATTGAACAGGTCCATCCTTATCCTCATTTTTTAAACTTATAGAGACCTCAGCAATATTTTTTGATGGTTTATTGGAAGTTCCGGAAAAAATAACATCTTCCATTCCTGATCCCCTCATACTTTTAGCAGATGACTCGCCCATACACCATCTTAAAGACTCAACAATATTTGATTTTCCACACCCATTAGGACCGACTATCCCAGTCAGACCATCTTCTATTAAAAAACTTGTTTTTTCAGCAAAAGACTTAAAACCATTAAGTTGGATTTTTTTAAACTCCATTGAATGATTTATATCATTTTTTTGAGAATTTTTTTTAAATTTTTAAAGTTAAGCTTTTTATCGAACTTTTCTTCATTAATTATCAAGGTTGGAGTTGAATCTATATTATATTTTTTTGATCCATCGATTCGTTCTTCGAGTATAAAATCTTCGATCTTCTTATTATTAATACAATTTTCAAAGTTTAAACTAAAGCTGTTCTCACTCATGATTTTTTTTAAATTATTATTTAAATCAATTATATTATTTCCTTTAACCCATTTAGTCTGATTTTTGTATAAAAAATGCAACACATCTGAGGAACCATTATTTTTACAATGTGCTAGCTTAGAAGCATTTAAAGCAGCAAGATCTAAGGGAAAATTTCTAAACTCAATGCTAGCTAAGCCTGTATCTATAAACTCTTCTTTCAATTCAGGATAAACTTCATTATGAAAATTTGCACAATGACTACACGTTAAAGACTCATATATTATTAATTTAATTTTAGACGAGTTATCCCCCTCCCTGATAGGCAATATTTCACCTGCATAAGAGTTGTTTTGTAAACTAATTAAAATTAAAAATATAAAGATTAAAATTTTTCTCATTTTTTTTTAAAAACCTTATTCATCTCAAAAAGAGATTCTCTAATCTGAATATTTTGTACCATAGATATCTTTTTTTTATATTCTTTTTTTGTCACAGTATTCTCGTCTTTAAATCTATCTTCATTATGTATTTTATAAAAAACTTTTAGTTTAATGGTATCAACAACTTTATGTCCAAAAAAATAATTTATCTTATCGATTATAATTTGTCTTGAATAATCCAAATCTACCTCATGTCCATGTTCTACCATAATATTTAAGTTTTTTCCTTTAAGTCTAGATTTGTTATACGATTTTGGATAACAAACTTTAAATAAATCTTTACCAACTAAATATTTCCAATTATCTAAAGTTTTTGAATAGATCTCCCCTTTTTTTGAGATAATTCTTTTAATATTTGTGGGTAAAGTATCTTTAAATGATCTTAACCCTTGAATGGAATTATTTCTCTGCTTAAAATTAGATTTAAATCTCATATGAATAATCAAAATATATCAAATAAAATTTTAGAATGGTATGATAATAATAAAAGATTATTACCGTGGAGAAAAAAAGTTTCTCAGAAAAGAAAAGAATACTATACTCTAGTTAGTGAGTTTATGCTTCAGCAAACTCAAGTTAAAACAGTAATACCTTACTTTACAAAATTCATAAAAAGAATACCGACTTTAAATAGTTTATATAAGATTAAGATACAAACATTAATGAGACACTGGGAAGGTTTAGGATACTACTCTAGAGTAATAAATTTAAAAAAAACAGCCATTAAAATTATAAAAGAGTATAATGGAAAGTTACCAAGTTCAATTGAGGAATTAAAAAGTTTACCAGGTATTGGAGAATACACATCGAAGGCAATTTTAGCTATTGCCTTTAATAAAAAAGTTATTCCATTAGACGGAAATGTTGAGAGAATACTTAAAAGGGTTTTCTATTTAAAAAGAGAAGGTGAGATTTCAAAGGAATATTTAAATAAAAAAATTAATTTTTTTGGCATATCAAATAGGGCTAGCGATTATGCACAAGCTATAATGGAGATCGGGGCTTTGGTATGCAAACCCAAAAATCCCGTATGTGATAAATGCCCAATATCTCAAAAATGTATTTCGTTTAAAAAAAATGACTTTATAATTAAAAAAACAAAAAATAAATTAAATAAAACAAAATACTTTGAAGCTCAAATTTACCAATATAAAGATACGTATTTATTAGTAAAAAATAATAAATTTAATTTTTTAAAAAATATGACTATTTTTCCAATGAGTGAAGTAAATGAAATAAAATATAAATATTCAAGCAGTAAAAAAATTAATATTAAATTATCAAATATGGATATGAAAATTATTTTAAATAAAATTGAAAAGTTACCAAATATAAAAGGTAAAATTTTAATTGATCCTACAAATACTAAATCAATAATCTTGCCTTCATTTACAAAAAAAATATTTAATTCTATTTCAAAAATTTAATGAAAAAGATAGCCATCATTGGTGCTGGAATTTCAGGTTTGTATCTCGCAAATTTGTTAGAACAGAAAAAAGACTATGAATATAAAATTTTTGAAAAGCGACCAGAAATTAATTTGGAAGAAGGTTACGGAATTCAGCTATCTGTAAATAGTATCAAATTACTTAATAAAATAGGTTTTAAAAATTTACCAGCTCACGATTTGTCATTCCCAAAAAAAGTAAATTTTATTGATGCTAAAAATAATAACAAAATTTGTGATATTGATATTAGAAAATTTAATGATGAGGATAATTATTATACAACTTTAAAAAGAAAAACTTTAATAAAATTTTTTTTAGATAATATTCCAGATATTAAAATTAAGTACAATGTTGAGCTAAAGCAAGTTGAGTATAAAGAAAAATTGAATGTTTATTTTTCAGACAAAATAAACGAAAGTTTTGATTATATCATTGTATCCGATGGAGTTTTTTCACATACAAAATCTATTATTGCGGAAAAACCAATATTTCCAAAATATTTCAATTCTGTGGCCTTGAGGGGAAATATTAATAATTACGAGATTCCCGATATTTCTATATATATGGGTTCAAATTTCCACTTTGTAATTTATCCAATTAATCAGAGTAAAGAGTATAATTTTATCTCTATAATCCGGAAAAATTTGTCAAAAAATCAACTTTCAGATAAAAAATTTTTTGAAAATAATGATTTTTTAAAATCGCTCGTTGGCCATATTAATCAAAATTCATTTTTAGATCTAGAGAGTAACTTAGAAAATATTAAAGTTTTTCCAATTTATGTTAGTAAACAAATAGAAAATTTTGATAGAAAAAATATATTTTTTTCTGGCGATGCTCTATTTTCTTTCCCACCTTCCTTTGCACAAGGGGCATCACAATCTATAGAAACTTCTAACGATTTATTTGAAAATATTATAAATAATAATGATAAATTATATAGGGATAGAATAAATAAAATTAAATCAGTAAACTGGAGGTCAAAACTTAATCACTTTGCTTTTCATTTAAGAGATCCTATTTCCATTTTTATTAGGAATACATGTCTAAAATATTTAACAAAAAATGAAAAATTTTTAAAAAATTATTTAGGAAAAATTTATAAATAATACTATAGATCTTTTGAAATAAATCTTTGTCTTAGACTGTCGATTGGAACAAATGATCCGTTAAAATTACAATGCCAGTATGTCCAGCCGTTATAGCTATCTGTCCCCATAATTTTTGCTGCTATTTTGTGTATAGATCCCTCTGATTGCTTGTGTTTAATGCTGCCATCTGCCATTATTTTTGCATTATTTCTCTTCTTTAAATCAAAAATATCGCTTCCAGCCTTAATAATACCAAGCTCAACTAAAGAGCCGAAGGGTATTCTAGGACTAGATTTTTTATTTTTTATTGTATCTAAATAATTATCTTCAATTATTTTAGTATATTTTATTCTATCACTAGCCACTTTAAAATATTTTTTATCTTTTTCAATTCCACAATAATTTCTACCCAGCTTTTTAGCTACTACTGCAGTCGTTCCAGTTCCTAAAAATGGATCAAATATTGTATCACCTTTATTTGTAGTTGCTAATATTATTCTATGTAAAAGTGATTCGGGTTTTTGAGTCGAATGAATTTTTTTTCCATTTTTTTTTAATCTTTCATTTCCATTACAAATCGGGAATAACCAATCCGATCTCATTTGTAAATCGTCGTTAAGACATTTTAATGATTGGTAGTTAAAAGTGTATTTAGATTTTTTTTTTTTAGAAACCCAAATAAGTGTTTCATGAGCATTCGTAAATCTTGTACCTCTAAAATTTGGCATTGGATTATTTTTTCTCCAAATAATGTCATTTAATATCCAATAGTTTAAATTTTGTAAGTGATATCCTAGTCTAAAAATATTATGATATGATCCAATAACCCACATACTTCCGTTGTCTTTTAAGATCCTTTTACATTCTTTTAACCATTTTAAACTAAACTCATCATAATGTTGAAAGCTTTTGAATTGATCCCACTTGTCGTAAACTCCATTGACCTTACTGTCATCTGGTCTTCTTAATTTTTCTCCAATTTGCATGTTGTAAGGAGGGTCTGCAAATATTAAATCAAAACTTTTTTCAGGAATATTTTTTAGTAATTTTAAAGAATCACCGTTAAGAATGTTATCAATGAATTTTGTCATTTTAAGATTCAACTCGAAATTGAATCCAAGATCAAATAAATTTTTAAAAATAAATCTTTAATTGTGTTAAGAAAAATTATTTAGACAATATATTGTGTATAGGCTTAAAAGTTTTCCTGTGAAATTTAGTAATTCCGTATTTTTTTATAGCTAATAAATGATCCTTCGTTCCATAGCCTGCGTTTTTCGACCAGCAATATTTTTCAAAATTTTTTGATAGATTTTTAACCTGTCGATCTCTAGCAACTTTGGCTATTATTGATGCTGCCGATATTTCAGAAATTTTTTGATCACCTTTTATCACATATTTTAAATTATAGCCTTTGATTTTTGGCACTTTATTTCCATCTATTAATACTAAATTAGGTTTTATTTTTAGTTTTTTTATTGCTCTTCTCATGGCCAACAAGCTAGCATTCAAAACATTTAATTTTTCTATTTCTTTTAAAGAGGAGCAACCAATAGACCAATACGAATTTTTTTTTATATATTTATTTAAAATTTCTCTATTTTTTTTGGTAAGTCTTTTTGAGTCTTTTATTTTTTTTGATTCTATTTTTTTTTTGAATATTACTGCTGCAGCATAAACAGGTCCTATTAAACTTCCCCTGCCAACTTCATCAATCCCTGCAATTAACTTGTTTTTCAAAAATTTACCTTAAGATTATCCATTTCTTTTCTAATTTTTTTAAGATCATCCCAAGAATATTTTTTTTGTTCTGGTTGTCTTAATAAATAAGCTGGGTGAAATGTAATTAAAGTTTTGAATACTAGATTATCTATAATTAAGTTTCTCCACAATCCTCTTGCATTTGTAATTTTTATATTCGATCCCAACAATGCTTCCATTGCAGTACTACCCATTAATATTAAAATTTTTGGATTAACAATTAAAATATGCTCTTTTAAAAAAAATGAGTATCTATTTATTTCATCTTTATCTGGCTTTCTATTATTTGGAGGTCTAAAGTTTACTACATTTGTAATATAAATTTCTTTTCTATCAATTCTAATTGCTTGTAACATTTTATTTAACAAATCACCTGCATCCCCTACAAATGGTTTGCCAATATCATCTTCTTTTTGTCCTGGACCTTCTCCAACAATCATCAAAGGGCTATTATAATTTCCATCACCAAAAACAATCTGTTTAGCATGATTCTTAAGTTTGCAATTTTCAATTTTTTCAATTTTATTTTTAAGCTTATCTAAAAGCTTTATCTTATCTTCTACTTTAGGTTTAATTTTTATTCTATTAACAGCTTTGTTTTCGTAAATTTCGTCAATTTCAAAAGCTTCCAATATGTCATTTTGATTTTTTGTGTTTAAAGTCATAATATTAAATATGTTAAAAAAAATTTCACTTATTTTAGTTATATTTTTATACCATTCAAATTTGTATTCATCATTAAATGTTAATAAATTCAACCAGAAGTATTTGTCGAATTATTTCTCAGGCTTGGTTTCATACAATAATAATGAAAATAATAAGGCTTTAAAATTTTTTAATTCTTCAAAAAAATTATTGTCCATACACGAAAGTATTTTTATTAAATATGTATATTCTCTTGTAGAAAATGACCAAATTACAAAAGCTATTAGCGAAACTGAAAAAGCTAAATTAAATACAAATTTTAATTTTTTTGAGGCAAATATACTGTCCTATGTTGATAATATTGAAAAGAAAGATTTTATTGCTGCAAAATCAAATATTTCAGATATTGAAAGTTTACCAAAAAATGATGATTTTGAGGCAGTAATATTTGAAAGTTTAAAATCATATACAGACATATTTTTAAATAAAAAAATTGTTGAGACTGATAAAAACTTCGGTCAATTGAGTAGGATTAATAGTGCTTTTCAAAAATGTTATATAGAGCCAAATAGTCCAAATAATCATTTCACGAGCTTAATTAACCAAGAAGATGGTGATTATTCTAGATATTTGTTTTTTTATCTAATAAATAACTCGATAATCAATAAAATAGAATCATCAGCAATTGTATCTACAATAGATCCTTTAAATTCAAATATTCTCATCTCTCAATCAAAAGATTGGATAGAAAATAAGAAGTTTTATAAATTTAGTGAATTTTTTTCATGTGAAAAAGAGAAAGATATATTGTCAGAATTTTTTTATATCATCGGGAATTTGTATAGTTCACAAGATCTTTTTATAAAATCAAATTTTTTCCTAAAGTTGTCAAATTATTTAAATCCAAAATTTTATTTTAATAATTCATTACTTGCAGAAAATTATTTTTACATAAAAAATTATGATAAATCTTTATCAACTTTAAAAAAAATAAATCAAGATGACAAAATTTATAATTGGTATAAAATAAAAAAAAAGGCCCAAATAATTGAAATTACAGAGGGAAAAAAATCCTCAATTGAATTTATTGAAAATAAAATTAAAAATTATAAAAATCTTGACTTTAAAATATATTACGATTTAGCAAATATTTATAAAAGCTTTGAGAAATATGAAAAATCCATAAAATATTATAATTTAGCTCTCAGCAACATAAATAAAAGCTTTATATCTTATGGAGATATACTTTATAGACGAGGAAGTAGTTATGAGAGACTTAAAAATTATGAAAAATCAGATGAGGATCTTCTCAATTCTCTTCGTGCAAATCCAAATGATCCATATGTGTTAAATTATTTAGCTTATAGTTGGTTAGAAAGAAACTATAAAATAAATGAAGCTATAGAAATGCTTTTAATAGCATATAAACAAAAAAAAGAGGATGCCTTTATTATAGACTCATTAGGATGGTCATATTATTTAATAAAAGATTATGAGTTAGCAGAAAGTTATATTAGAAAAGCATTACAGATCAGACCTAATGATCCAGTTATAATGGATCACTATGGAGATATATTATGGAAATCCGGGCAGAAGTTGCAAGCAAGATATTATTGGAAGAATGTAATAAAAATAAATAATAATTCAAATGTCAATAAAGAAGATATTAAAAATAAATTACTTTTGGGATTAAATTAAGTTGTAGTGTCTTATACATTTATAAAATCTAACGCAAAAATAAATATACATTTAGGTGTATTAAATAGAATGCAAAATCATATGCACGAGATAGAAACAATTGCTTTTTTGATAAACTTACATGACAAGATATATATCAAAGAATTTTATGGAAAGACCCATAAAATAAAATTTTATGGGAAGTTTTCAAAAGGGATTTCTAATCAAAATACAGTTTCGAAACTTTTTAAGTTGCTAGATGATCTAAATTTATTAAACAATAAGAAATTTATAATAAAAATCGAAAAAAATATTCCCTTAAAATCTGGTATGGGAGGTGGCTCAATGAATGCGGCTTCTTTGTTAAATTACTTTATAAAAAAATTTAAATTAAAAATAAATACAAATACCATACATGACATATGTAATAAAATTGGATCTGATGTAATTCTTGGTTTAAAAAAAAACAAAATATCTATAATTTCAAATAATCAAATTTCTTATAGAAATAATAAAATTAAGTATAATCTTCTGATAGTAAAGCCAAATTATGGCTGTAACACTCGTAGAATTTATAATGAGGTAAAAAATTTCTCTTTACCATTAATAAAAAATAAAAAAAAAGTTAATATCTATAATTTTAAAAATTTTAAAAATGACCTAGAAACATCTGTATTTAGAGTTTATCCTAACTTGCTTAAATTAAAAAAAAATATTTCAAATTTTCCCAATATATCGTTGGTTAGAATGACAGGTTCTGGTTCGGCATTAATTGCTTATTATAATAAACGAAAAGATGCACAACATGGGTTAAATTTAATAAAAAAAAATTACAAAAAATGTTGGTGTATTTTATCAAAAGCTATATAAATTTTTTTTTTTGTGTTATAGAAAAATGTAATTGGGGCGTAGCCAAGTGGTAAGGCAGCGGTTTTTGGTACCGCCATTCCTAGGTTCGAATCCTAGCGCCCCAGCCAAATATGAGATCGCTAATAAATAAGTTTTTAACCGGCAAAATTAACAAACTCGAGGTAATTTCGGGATTCTCAAAGTTACAAAATAGTCAAGAAATAAAGAAATTGTTTAATTGTTTTACAAATTTTTCTGATGATAGTGAAATAAGATTTGTAGGAGGTTGTATTAGAAAAATATTAAATAAAGAAAAGATCGATGATATTGATTTAGCGACAAATATAACGCCCCAAGAAATTAAGATTGCTTTAGATAAATTTAATTTAAAATATTTTGAGACTGGGATAAAGCATGGAACTATTTCATCTATAATAAATGAAAAAAAATTTGAAATAACATCTCTTAGAAAAGATATAACAACAGATGGAAGGCATGCAAAAGTAGAGTTTACAAACGATTGGTTGATTGATGCTTCTCGAAGAGATTTCACAATTAATAGTATATATGCAGATTTAGATGGGAACTTATTTGATCCATTCGAAGGAAAGTCCGATTTAGAAAAAGGACAAGTTAAATTTATTGGGAATGCAGAAATTCGAATACAAGAAGATTATCTAAGGATAATGAGATATATAAGGTTTTTTTTGAATTATAGCGAAATCCCTCATGATGAAAATATAAAAAAAATTATCTATAAAAATATAAATGGTATAAAAAATCTTTCTAGAGATAGAATTTTAGATGAACTTAAAAAATTATTTTTATCATCTAAGTTTTTAAATATAGAATCAGACAATTTTTTATTAGATATTTTAAAATTGATAGTCCCAGAATTAAAGAATTTTCATTTGTTAAAAAATCTAAATGAAGATTTGATTGATATTATTAAAAGTAAAGATTTTAACTTTTTATTGTCTGTCTTAATAATTGATGAAAGCGATAATTCCGATTATTTTCTTTATAAATATAACTTGTCTAAAGCTGAAAGGAAAAGGATACTATTTTTAAAAAAAAATTTTAATAACATTAAGGAAAATAATTTTTTCAAATATAAAAATATTTTCAAATTGCACTATCTACACGACATAAGGATGGTCAATGATTTAATTGATTTTAAAATTATACAATCTAAAAAGTACACTCAAAAACTTATAAATCTTAAGAAAGAAATCAGCCATAGAATAAAACCAGAATTTCCAATAAAAGCAAATTATTTGATTGAAAAATTTAACTTTAAAGAAGGAAAAACTTTGGGGGATAAGCTTAAAGAGCTTGAGAAAATTTGGATAAATAATAATTTTGAAATTAATGAGGAACAAATAAAAAAAGTAATTGTAAATTAGTTATATTTAACATCAATAATTTCAAAGTTTTTTATACCAGACGGCGTTTTAATTTCTATTAGATCAGATTTATTTTTTCCTATTAAACCTCTCCCAATTGGTGATTGAAAATAAATTAATTTTTGAGAAAGATCTGCCTCATCCTTTCCTACAATTTTATAATTAATTTTTTCATCAGTATCTAAATTTTGTAAAAAAACTGTTGAGCCAAAAATAACTTTTCCATCATTAACGAATTTTGTAACATCTATAATATTTGCCCTTGATATTATATCTTCAATTTCTTGAATACGTCCCTCATTGAGTGATTGCTGTTCTTTCGCTGCATGATATTCAGCATTCTCCTTTAAATCTCCGTGAGATCTAGCTTCTGATATTGCTGAAACTATTTCAGGGCGTTTTCTTATTTTTAAGTCACTTAATTCTTTTTTTAGTTTCTCAATTCCTTTAACTGTGATTGGTTCTTTTTCCATTTTATTCCCACTCTGCTTTTGGAGGCAATGACATTAATATGCCCTCGACATTACCTCCAGTTCTGAGTCCAAATTTTGTACCTCTATCGTATAATAAATTAAATTCAACATATCTTCCCCTTTTTAAATATTGTATTCTCTTATGTTTATTATTCCATTTTTTCTTATGTTTGCTTTTTATTATTTCTTTAAAAATATTAATAAAACAAAGTCCAACATCCATAACAAATGAAAAATCTTTTTCAAAATTTTTTTTTTTATAATCAAAAAAAATTCCACCAATTCCTCTCATTTCATTTCTATGTGGTAAATAAAAATATTTATCACACCATTTTTTA
>MDTB01207957.1_pt1 | contig 13790 bp, 10 predicted proteins | sample 811161 | NCBI WGS metagenome assembly MDTB01 (sample SAMN05326650, study PRJNA326480) | marine metagenome | isolation source: seawater | place: Mediterranean Sea | collected 2009
ATTGATATCAAATTAATCAAAAAATAAAAATTAAACTTAAGAAAGTGAAGTAAATAAATTTCAATAAATGGTCTAAAAAAATAAATTAAAAAAAGTGTAAGAAGGCTGACACTTATAGAGATAATAATATATAAAACAATTTCGTTATATTTATTCATTATTCTTATTGAATTTAAATCAATGAAAAGCTGGTATACATTGATGTTGTTACTCAACACTATTACTAAGTAATTAAAACTAAATAGCCCAATTAATCTTAATGAAATTTTTAACATTAAAAAATTATATAGGTTTTTACAAAATATTTATTTTAATTTTTGAAACAGTGATACTCTGATATCTAGCTTTATGTTAGAACAATTAATCATACATTTTGGACATATAGTAAAATATCTTCTTTTTTACTTTTTCATATATCTTAATGGAAGAGCATTTGCGATACTTTTAAGTAGATATATTGAAAAGAAAACAAAAGTTCCAGAAGTAAAATTTTTAGATACTACAAAAACAATCATCTATCCACTTTTAGGCATTGCTTTAGTTGGAAATTTGTTAGTTATTTCAAATTTTTTCATTGCACTCAAAAGTCCAATTGTTTTCATTGTTTTAATATTGTTTTCACTAATTAATTTAGTTGATTTAAATTTTAAAAATTTGGATATAAATATTTACAAAATTTTTTCTTATGTATTAATACCATCTATTTTTCTATTTTTTGTCTACAACGCCTCATGGCATTATGATGCTGGATTTTATCATTTAAATAATCAAAACTGGCTCAGAGAATCAAATCTAATTATTGGTTTTGTGAATATATTTTGGGCGTTTGGAATGTCTTCAATTTATGAATATTTATCAGCTATATTATGGAATGGTAACAACTTTCAATTTCTGACATATTTAAACATATTTTTTATTCACTTTTTTTATCAAATAATTACTGAAAACATAATCAAAAATAAAGAAAGTGTGTACAAAAATTCTTCAATTCTTATTTTAATTTTTTCAATACTTGATAATTTTGGTCTAGATGGAGGAAGAAATGGATTTATTTATTTTCAGGGGTTACCAAAACAAGATATGTCAGTTGCTATAATTTTTTTCTTTGTAAGTAGATTTATATTTGTGTCAATCATAAAAAAAAATATTACAATAATGGATTTATCAATTTCTTCTTTTTTAATTTTATTTTTAGTCCAAATAAAACTTAATGCAGTCCCAATCTTTTTACTTTATTTAATATTTTTATCTTTGATATTAAAAAACAAGATTTTAACTTTTTATGAAATCCTAAAATCTTCTTCCATAGCTCTTGTTTTTGGATCCATTTGGGTACTTAAGTACTATCTAACAACAGGTTGTTTTATTTTCCCTGTAAACGCTACTTGTAAAAACAACTTTAGTTGGTATTTGTACGAATCAACCAAATCATATGAAGAAATAACTAGAGAAGCGAGTTATACAATTACGAAATTTGATAATAACTTTTTTGAGTGGTTTAGTGTTTTTTATTCATTCCAAATAAACAAAGTAGTCTTGCTTAATTTTTTATTTTCTCTTTTAGTGATATTTATCTTTTTACTATTGTTTACAAATAGATTAAAAATCGATAGAACTGTGTTTTTAATTTTTTTGTTTTTCGTATTTTCAAACCTGATTTACTTAATTTTTTATGGACCGACACCTAGATATTCTGTGGGTATTCTTATTACAATTGTTGGGTTCATTGGATTTTATATAAATAAATTAAAGTTTGAAATAAAAAATGTAATTTTCTATTTTCTTGTTTTTGTTTCTGCAGTTCTTTTAATTAGATTTAACTCATACCAAGCATTTCTTAAGAATGAGACGACTCAACTGTTTGATTCAAGAGAAATAGCTGTTTATATTGAATCAAATAACGACTTCGTTAGACCAGATATTGGAGATCAGTGTTGGATAAATTTAAAATGCACAATGTCAAATGATCTTATTAGTATCAACGATAGTGGCTTTTTCAAAATTGCATCCAGACAAGTCATTAACGATTAATTTCTCTTATCAAAATTTTATAACCTGAAATATTTTTTGATTTAAGGTTAATGTTTTCATTTGTACATTCTAGATTTATCCAACACTGATCTCCATAAGACGGATTGACCCCCCAACCGTTACTTTTTTTATAATCAATAATCGGGACTTCCAAAACTTTATTACTATTCAAACTGACTAATCCCGTAAAATAGGCTTCCAACCTTGGTGTGAAAACTAATGTACTAAAGAAAATAAAACTAAATAATAACCCAATATATTTATTTGAATCGACAATGTTTAAATTTTGCACTTTAGAGCCAAGATAAAAAACTGAAAATATCATTAAACCACTTGTGAATCTTGGTGCTGGAGATGTAAATATATAAATAAATGTAGACAAAACAATAAAAGATAAGAAAAGAAAATCTACACCTTTTTTATTTTTAGTTGTAAATAAGAATTTGTATAGAAATAAAATAATTAAAATACTTATCAAATAATTTTGATAAATAAAGGCATACTTTCCATCTATAAAAAAATCTCTAAACCAGCTAAAAAAATTTTTTTCAATATTGTAGGCACTGTGAAAATCTCTTGTATCGATTATTAATTTATCTATATCCTTTGAATACCAACTAAAGTTTTTAAAACAAGTTATCTTAACTGGATAAAAAAAACATCCAGATATAGAAACATTTTTTAATAGCCATAACACTCCTATCAAAAGAGGAAAGATTATAGATTTAAATAGTATCAAAAATTTTTGATCTTTAATAAACCTAAATAAGATAAATAAATATAAGAATATAATTATTACACCGTAAACTTTTAACTGAATCAAAAACAAAACAAAAAAATTAATTATTATGAAATCAGTCTTTGAGATATCTTTACTCTTTATTATGTAAAGACAAAAAATCGATGAAAGAAAAAAAAATAATTGAAAAATTATTGTCTACTTTTCCTACACCTTGGATGCTTAGAAATCCATTTCTTCCACCGTTTAATCCAAAGTTGTCTAAAAAACCATAAAGAATAACAAAAATTGCTCCATATTTGTAAGACTTTATTTCTGAAACAAAAATAAAATTGTATAAAAAAGCGAAAAATACACTTAAAAAGGCTAAATTCAAAAAATGCAAATACATGAAGTTGTTTCCAATCCAAAAGCTTGAAAGAATATATTCGTTTAATGACGAAAATCCAAAAGGTGGATAGATATTGCTAAGTCCAAATATAATTTTTTCATTAATAATCCAGTTTTGATTATTTAAATGATAAAGTCCTGCATCATAATGAAATCCAATATCGTATGATGAAAATCCTAATATGCCTGGAAGAAGAATATTTTGAATAATAATGTCTTTTTTTGCTTTAATGTAAATTCTTTTTTGAAAGTTAAAAATTAAAAAAATTGAAACGAGAAATAAAACTATGTTATTTTGTAATGGGATAAAGAAATTAAGGAAAAAAGACAAGTTACCAATTATAAATATTGAAAATAAAACATAATAAAGCTCTTTTTTCAACCCAAAAAAACTTTTACAATCTTTTTTTAAAACAAAGGTATTTAATAGTATGAAAAAACCTCTGCCTATAAAATATAAAAAATTAAAAAATAATATATTTTGTAAAATTAACATTTAGAGACTACAAACTGTCAATTCTCACCCAGTCTTTAGGTATGAAAGGTTCAAAATTTGAATTTTTGAACCAAGGGGATGGATATAGAACAACTTTATTATTCATCATAGACATAATGCTTGCAAGATAAGAAAAGCTGCTATTTGCGATTATAAAATATCTGTAGTTTGCCATTTTTGAAAATGTATTAAAGGCATTTTCCGAACCATCATTCAAATATACGTTATTTGCATTTTCAAAAATTTTATCATTATGAGGGACAGTATTTAAATCAGTAAATATATCATATTTTTCAATTTCAAAATTACTCTTTGTAAACTTTAAAGCTTCTAAATAATACTCATCATTTATTTCTTCGGAGATATCTGTATAATCAGTTCTTCTTATATGAACCATAATATTTTCGTTTAATTCATTTTTTTCAATTCGATTTAAATTCTTATTATTTTTACTTAAAGATTCTCTTATAAAGTTTTGATTATCAATTATATGATCTTCACTTTGCCAATATCCCGTAAATCGATTTATAAATGAAAAATCTTTTTTTAGATGCTGTCCCTCAAATATTTTGAATATAGAGTTGTATCGTGAATTGAAAAATCTGTTTAATAATCGTATGTAAAACAATTTTTTTATCATTTCAAATATTAAATAAGTGAGATAACTAATTGATTTAAAACCAAAAGATTCTATGTTCAACTCTAGATTTCTTTTTTTTTCAATTTCTTTGTTTTTTAATTGATGAGGATTAATTCTTACTACAAAACCAGAATCTTGTAAGTATTTGGCGAAACTTATTTGAATAACTTGGTTCCCAAATCCGCCAAGTAAATCAACTACTGCTATTTTTTTCATTCTTATTTTTAAGGATAATCAAAAAATCGTAATAGATTTATTTATATTTAATTGGTTTTGTTTTAATAATTATTGCTAAATAAAACATGATAAGAATTAAAAACATTCCCCATGAAAAAGCCAAGGAATCACTTATTAGATTAGCTATTTTGTCATCGACAGTTCTAAAATTTTCAATAAAAATATTTGGATCTTGAAAAAGTGAAATTATTTTTATAATCAAAACTCCAAAAAATGATGTAAATAAAATGTTTAAATAAGCATCAGGAATAATTAACGATTTCAAAAATCCTGATAAATATGTTGGGTTCACATACTTTGTATAGAGACCAAAGCTATTTGTTACATAGTCAGTTGAGAGTACTGTGTATTGTGTGGACTCAAAAAAAAGAATAGAAATAGTTGAAAAAATAGAAGCATAAAGCATGTAGTTTCTAATAAGTTTGTTTCTTTGAAGTAATTGGAAATAAATTAATATGAAAACTGGAATTGTTGAGTAAAGATATCTATAGCCATAAGAGTAACCAGGATTATTCAAGACCAATGTAGCAAAGAATGGGAATACGGTTATCAATATTATTGTGAAGGTCAAATCAAATCTTTTTTTCCTTAAAAAGTAAAAAATTAAAACACTACCTAAAAATAAGGGAGGAGAAAAATATAACAATCCAAATTCTTGTGAAAAATTAATTATAAGAAAAGATTTAAAAATATAAATAAGATTTTCCCAAAACATATTAATATCAAAAAACCTTGAGTAATCAGAAGATATTCTGTCTTCAACAATTAAGAAAATATCAGAAGGATTAATTGTATAAACACCATACAAGTAGTTTGTATGGATCATAAAAATCGAAAGACTTATTAAAAAAGATAATATAAACAAATTATTTTTATAAATAGGCTTGTAATTTCTATTTATTAAACGACTTATTAATAAAGGTATTATAAAGACAAAATAGTTACTCCACCTTAGGCTTAAAGCAAGAAACATGAATATCGGTATTGAAAATACAAGAAATGGATTATTATATTTATTTTTTTCATAACTCACTGATAGGAAGATCAAAAAACTGGTTGAAAAAAATTCGTATGTATGACTCATGCTAAATCTCTCAAAAGCAAAATATGAAACCCCGCACCCAAATACAATTATCGAAAGTAAATTATGATTATATTTTGTTCCTAGTAGCTTCAGTGACTTTCCAATGAAATTTATGCTTAAAAACAAATAAAAGATCGGTACTAAGGAATATATGAAGTAGTTAAGTGATATTAATGAGTTCACTGTAAATTGTGATGAAATTTGATTTGATAAAAAAACGAATGGAAATGAAAATAATCCAACACCAATAGGGTGAACAGGTACAATAAAATCTTTATTTTTAACATTTAAATTTCTGTTTGGTGTTTCTGGCATTTGGTTTGAATAATCCAAGTCAAAATCAACTGCTAATGTTTCGGCATGATAATAATATTCGGCGTCGTCAACAAAAGATCCAGGAAAAATTTCATCAAATCTAAAATCGACTTTAGTAAATATAAGCAATGCACAGATGATAATAAAAATGTTTATGTATTTATTTTTTAACATTCCTCAACTTTTTAAATTCACATTAATTTTACAGATATAATTCTGAAATAAAACTTAACCTTTGAGTCTTTTAAAAAAATATCAAATTAAACACATATCAGAATTATTGTTAGCTTGAGATGGAAAATTATATCAGCGTTGCTATTCCAACATACAATTCGAGCAAATATCTAAAAGATTGCTTAAAGAGATTTATAGGTTTAAATATTGTAAGTGAGATTATTATTCAAGATGACTGTTCCTCAGAAAAAGAAATAAAAAATATAAAAGATATATTAACAAATATAAACTCTGAAAAATTGAGCTTACATATAAATTCAGAAAATAAAGGTGCGTTTTTTAACAAGATAGAAGCTATCTCAAATTGTACTAATGAATGGGTTTATCAAATAGATTCAGATAATATTCCTTCAAAAAATATTAAACATGATATAAATTACGTTTTGAAGACTAATGACCCTAATAACTTGTACTACCCTTCAACTTTGTATCAATTTTATAATTATCCTAATTTCTCAAAATTTTTAAGCCTTTTTAGAAAAAAATACGTTGCAAGACTATTTGATGAAGATACCTTATTAGATATCAATAAAATTAAAGAAACATTATTGCATGATAAGAAAATCACAATAGATAAAAACTTACTTTGGGTTTTAAATTGTGGAAATTTCATTCTTCATAAAGATAAATTTTTAGAAAGAACAAAAAAAATCGATAAAGAAGCAGCTGACTTTTTATACGCGGATGCAATTGCTTTTTCATATTATTGGATAAGTAACGGAGGTATTATTTTTCTAAAGTCAAATTTTTATCATCACCACAGAAAAAGAAGCGATAGTTTGTCGATAAACGAAGGTGAAAATACACAGCTAACAATCAAATACTTTAAAAATAAAATTTTTGATAGCTAATTTATTCGTTTAGGTAAGTAATTCTACAGTTATCATCTAAAATATTTTTTTCACATGCTGAAATCGTATCTGAAATATTTGCGAATGTTTCTTTTTCAAAAAATGGGATTGTAATATCAAGAAATAAAGTAGTTACAATGATAATTTTTAAGATTAAAATTTTATTGTTTTTCATATTAGAAAACAATAAAAAAACAATTAATGCAAACGAAATTAAGCCAAGTAATTTGTAGTTTTCTATAAAAATTAATATTAAAAATCCTATAGTTAACAAGTCAGCTCTATTAGTAAAAATATTTGATGATAAAAAATAAAATAAGCTTATAAGGATTATCACAGTGAAATGTTGGGAATAACGCATCCATTTTGTCTCACTTAAAAACCAAAACCATATATATGGTAGAAATGTCGAGCCTAAAAGAAAAAAAGATAGATTGTTAAAAACATAATTGATCTTATCTTGTCTTAATAAAATATAGATGAAATAAATAATTGGCACGATTCCAATTCTTATTATGTCGTAAATATTCCAAATACTTACTTCTGAATTATTTATTGAATCCCAAAAAGTGTAAATTATGTTTAAGTTTGTACCAGAGCTTGGATGCTGAGATATAAATATATACTGATCATTTATATAGTTGATTATTGAGCCACCTTCATAATTTAAATGAATCAATAAAAACCAACTGAGTATAGGTAAAAGAAAATAACCAAAATCTCTAATTATAGAAATTAATTTTTTTTCTTTGATAACTACAAAAATGTAAAAGCCAATAAATGGTAAAAGTGTGAGTATTTTTCCATAAATTATTGAAAAGCTAATTAATATTATCGACAGTCTTCTTCTGTGATTAAATAGAAATAATGCATTTACAAACAAAATCATCGATGGTATTTCACCTATAGAATATAAACTTCCTTGCCACCAAGGAATTAATGAAATAATAAAGATATTTGCAACAGTGATAAACCGTATTCCTACTTTGTGAACTTTAAAAAAAATAAATTGATAAAAAAATCTGTAACAAGATAACCCAATAAAAATTTCCAATTCTTGATAATCTAAAGTTGTTTGATAATTCCCATAGAATTACACCACCTACACTAGATAAAGGTCCTGATGTTAAATATGTTGAATACGACCCTCCAACAAAACTCCCAGCATTAAAGTCTAGAGTTGTAAAAAAGTTTGAATTTGATGCTAAAACTAAATATTCATCTATAAAACTTTCCAGCCTTGATGATTTTGTTCTTACATAATCAAACAGAAAAATATTACTTATTAATAAAAAGAAAAATGTAAGTAAATTTTTAGTAGTATTATTTTTTTCGATTGCATCAATTGAAATCTCAAAACCTTTAGAATTATTAATTTCTTACCTACATTCATTTAACAAACTAAGAATTATTAATCACAATACTAAATGAATTCAAAAATAATATATTAACTTTCATATATGCAAATACTAAATTGTTTATCATTGGGTAAGAACATATATGCAGACTTTAGATATTTTTTTTTCGAGTAAAAATTCTCACAAATATTTTAATTTAATCTTTTTAGTTGGATTCTTTTTTTTATTAAATAATTTTGGTTTCAATGAAACAAATCTAAAAAGCTCTTACTTGTTGTTGCTTGGTTTTTATCTATTTTGTACGTTTATAAAATATGGACACTACCTTTTTTTCTCAATAAATATTGTTTTCTTTATCTATATGGGGATTTATAACCAGTACGATTTTTCTTTATTCTTTTTTCAAATTCTTTTTTTATCTCTCTACATCTTCGATAAAGAGATGTTACCTTCAAGCTCGAAAATTTCAGAATTTGAATTAAATGGAATTTTTGAATTAGTACCTGTTGCAATTATATTTTTATTTACTCTTTTATCCCAAAATAACTTTTTACAATATGAAATTCTTGATCATGATATAAGCACTTTTTTGTTAATTTCCCAGGAGTTTTTTGATGGTTTTCTTCCATATGAGAGACAATGGGACAACAAACAACCATTATTTTATTTCTTAAATTACATAATCTTACTAATTACAAACAAAAACTTTTTACTATTTAAAGTAGTATTTGATATTTTTACGTTTCTAAATGCTTTAGTTATTTATTTTTTTGCTAACAGGAAATTAAGAAAAAGCTATCTTGTTTCGATTGTCTCATCTTTATTATATTTACTTATCTCAAGTCAACCTTGGGCTAATGCAGAATACAGTGAAATTATGAGTTTGTCTTTTCTATCTATTGGGTTCTATTTAAGTTTTAGTAAGAGAAGTAAGTACATTTTCTATCTCGTAGGATTTTTCTTTTCTCTTTCAACTTTAATCAATATTGGGAGTGGAATATTTCTTGTTGGATTTATATTTACGCTATATTTAAATTTTAAAAAAAATTACATAGAAGCATTTTTTAAATTTTTTTTGGGCTTTGGTGTTCCACACTTACTAGTGGCAATAATATATTCATTAAATGGATTATTTGAAGTATATTTAACTACAATTTTCAAAATACCAATTTCTTATACAACAACTGATAGTTATTTTTTTTATGGTATCAGAGTTTTTATAGAATCGATTTTTAAAACAAATATTTTTTTATGCCTTTTGTTTCTTATACCACTTTTCAACCTCTTAAATATATTTTTTAAATTAGCTTTAAACAGTTTTAAAGACAGTATCAATCTTTCTTTATTATTATTTGTATTTTGTTCAGTACTATTTTTTTATTCAGGAAACAAAGGATATTATCATCATTTAATCTATCTTATTTTCTTTGTCTCAATTTCTTTGGCCTTGGTTTTCTCAAGTAATTTAAAAGTAGTTCTATTGACTAGTTTTTTAGTAGTTTTATTTACTTACTTTCCAAATTATGCAACAAATTCATATTCAAACCTGTCAGAGTACAATCAAATTTACGAAGAATATCCTTTACGAAATCTTTCAGAACAACTATTGGAAGAAGTAAACAATAAGGATCTTTCTATTCTTGCATTAGATAATTTACTTATTCTTTTTTATCTTGAGCAAAATAATGATATATACATAGTTCATCCTACAAATCACAATGAATATTTTATGATTGATAATTTTATCAATGGAAATATTATAAAAGCTAATTACATTGAACAGTCCCTGCAAAATAATATAGATTTAGTTATTTGTTCTACCAATAAAGAGGAGAATCTTTATTACGAGATAAACGATCAGAATTTTTTATGTACGGAAAGCTTCTTGATTATGGGAAGAGATCTTAATATAAGCCAAGATATTTTTGACAAAAGTGAATATTATTACAATTCAAATAAAATAAGTAAGATTTTTAAAATTAACAAATAACTTCCTAAAAAATAAAACAAAAAAAAGGAAAAATTTCATCGTAAAGAATATAAATTATTGATCGTTAATGCAACCATTTAAAATTGATAAGTTATTTGATGTTTTTATCATAGTCTTGAAGTTTGGCAGAAATAAATGTTAGATTTAAATAATATGGTCAACTCTGTAAAAACCTACTTATCACTAAATGTGATTACGATATTTCTTTCAATATTTTTTGGTTATTTCTTATTTAATAGTCAATTTGTAGAACCAGATTATTTTGTATGCTCACGGATTGTTGAGCAGACCTTTCAATTATTTAATGAACCAATCAGTTTTAATTTTCCATACAGTTGTGATGAAAATGAATATTTTTTGGGCTTTAAGAATTTTAGTTTTATCATATTCAACGACCACTCTTATCAACAAAGGCCTCTTTATATACTTATAGTTTTTATATTTAATGAGATTTTCTTACCGATATATAATTTTTTAGGATTTGATCAAAAACTAGGTATTTATACTTCTATAATCTTTATTCACTCAATTATTCTAAATTTATCTTTGATTCTTATTTTAAAAATAGCAAACTTTAAACGATTGAAATATTACGATCTTTTATTTATATCATTAATAAATTTTTTACAACCTATGGCAAAGTGGGGAATATTTGGACCATCAGTTCAAATGTTAACCTTGTTACAAATTGTTTTGCCAATTTACCTTGTAAAAAATAGAAATATTTTAGATTCTAAAGTGTCTTTGTTGTACGGGTTATTGTTTATGTACAACAGAGCATCGCTTGTTAGTTATGTTATATATGTATTCTTTTTGTATTTGAAAAATAAGAAATTTAATTTTTTAAATTTTCTAAAAAATATAGTGATCTTTTTAATTCCTTTTAGCTTTTATAGGTTATTTTTTGTGATAAATAATTTAAAGACATTTGATACAAATACTGAGACATATCAACAATTTTCTTGGATAATTGATTACTTTACTGGCGGTAATAGAAAATATGGGGAATATTTCTGTCACAGAATACCAGGTTTTATTAAATGTTACCTAGAAGGCACATTGGATCTTTTTAGTTATTTACTTATACCTTTACTAATTTCTCTATTGTGTCTGTACTTTTTATTTAAAAATAATAAAAATTTATTTTATCTAATTTTGATTTCGACCTTTATCGTTTATTCATTTTGGTCACTAATTGGATGGTATCCTCTCAGATTCATTTATTACAGCATAGGAAATGCCATAACTGTCTTATTGATTCTTGGTTATTTTTATCTGAATTCTAATTTTTTTAGTAAATTTCTTTATTCGTTACCATTAATTATTTACTTAACATATTTAACAATGTGGAACAATCCTGATCCGTCCTCATACATAGATAACGATATATTGATAACATCCGTTATAACAATTTTGATATATGTTTTTTATAAATTTAAATTATTAAAAGAAAAGATATAGTAAATTTCTTTAATCTCTCTTACTTACATTTACAAAATAGAGACTTGAAAATAGAAAAAACATAAACATCAAAATGTTGATATAAGGTGTATTTTGTATTCGTAAAACTTTGACAGGTTTAAATCCATCATTTAATAAGTTGTTGCAAGATTTAATATCTATTGACTCTACAACGAGACTGTTTTTTTCAAAATTAATTTTTGAGTTACTTAAGTCATATTCTTTTGTTTCATATTGACTATTTACAATTTTTATTTTTTTAGATATTGAATACATATAGTCACAAAAGTTTTGTTCAACTTTTAAGCAGTCATTATTTTCAAAACCAAATAATTGATTATTTATATTACATCCGTAACTTATTTGATTATTAAATTGGATAAAATCATTTCTTGATTCATTCTCAAATTTTGGAAAACCAAATATATGTATTGCTGAAATTATAAATAATAAAAAAACAACTAACCCAGTTTTGAAATACAATTTCAATATATATGCAACCATCAATGAAAATGTTATTGCCAAAAAAAATGCATAATAATAAGTTTTGGCTATATCTCCAGTTTCAGGATTGTATCCTGTAAATTGTGAAATTATCATTTGAACAACTACCCCAATTAATGGCATTAAATAAATATATCTATTTTTTTTGTCCTTAATAAGTCTCCAAACAATTATTGAGTACATACTTAATGTAAAAAACATTCCAAGAAGTGGTTTTAGTTTGTACGATAACACAGGGATTCTATCTAAATAAAAAATACTTGAGTCATCGTTCCAGGTAATCGTAAAATAATCATCGAAGGTATCAAGTAATAATATACCCAAGTAAGAGTCATTTTGAGAATGTCTAAATGGATTTAAATATAAGTTTCTTAAATCAACATGATATAAAAAATCTAATGTTGCTTTTTGATCAAAGCCCTCAGGAAGCTTATGTTCAAAAATAAGTAACCCATTAGCTTGATAATTTTCAAAACTTAAAATACAAAATAAAACAAATATCAGAAAAATTGATGAATAGAAATAATACTTATTTGATTTATAAACTTTAATAAAGTAAAAAATTAAAAAATAAATAAATATCATAATTCCAGAGTTTGCTTTTGAAGTAATTATAAGTGATACCGGGATGATAGAAAAAAACAAAAATTTTACAGAATAATTATTTAAATATTCATCTAAAAAAACAATTGCCCATATTAAAAGTGGGAAAAGGATAATTTCTAATTTAAATAACAACCTTAGTTCAAACAAAGGTGGAAAAAAATTTAATATTGTCAGTACAATTAAGGCAATCCTTGTTGAATAATTTTTATTTTTTAAAAATACAAAAACTCCAAATAAGCCAATAACATACAAAATAAAATTTGTTAATTGAATACCTTGGCTAATTAATTCTAAATAATTATATCCATTTAAATACTCTGATTTAAGTGATGTAAAAAATGATATTAAATAGAAGTAAATTAATCCTTGTTCTAAGTTTGTTGTAGCTTTTGTGCCATAAAAGTAATCTAAATACCCACTGTAATAATCAAAATCAGGACCTAAAGTTGAAGTATAATAAATGCTTCCATAAGCAAAACTAATATATAAACTGCTTAAAAATATTAAATAATATAAAATATTTGACTTTAGATTTATCATTTATTTTTAAAATAAACGAAGTAAGTTAAACGTATTCCAAGATAAGCAAATATAACAGTTAAAATTACTCGAGTTGGAGTGTAACTAGAGTCAAGAATGTCAAATACTGGCCAAGCAAAACCTAAAAAAATAATTAAAACACTTAATTCTTTTTTGTATTTCATAGTTTTATTTTATTAAGAATGTTCTGTTGTTGTTCTGTTTGGCTAAATATATTTGTAAAGATTTCTGAAAAACCCTTGTGGGCGCTACAGGATTTGAACCTGTGACTTCTTCCTTGTAAGGGAAGCGCTCTGCCGGACTGAGCTAAGCGC
>MDTB01082071.1_pt1 | contig 13789 bp, 12 predicted proteins | sample 811161 | NCBI WGS metagenome assembly MDTB01 (sample SAMN05326650, study PRJNA326480) | marine metagenome | isolation source: seawater | place: Mediterranean Sea | collected 2009
CAGAGGAGAGTTTTAATTATTTAACAAAAAAACATAACAAGTATGTAGAATCAATATCTAGTTATATTGAAAATAATATAAAAACGAAAATGCCAAAAAAAGTAATAAAAAGCATAATTTCAGAAAATGTTTTTAGATTATTATTAACTATAAAAAATCATTTTGACGAATTCGAAAAGTATAAAGAAACATTCAATGTAAATACAATAAAGTTAGATAATATTGAACCACCTCTTACATTGTCTGAATTAGTTATGCGCTCTATTTCAAGCTCTTTATTTAAAGAGCAAATATTTACATTATATATTAAAAAATTTTATGACATTAAAAATTCATTTGAATATAAAATTGAAGAAAAAAAAAAATCATCGAAAAAAAATTCATTGACTTTCAAGATCAATTACTATCTTGAAAATGAAATTTTTTTAAAATATTTAAAAAATTTTTTTTTAAAAAAAATAAATAAAAAAGAACCAAATTGTTTTATTGTTAAATCTTATTTTTCGAAAAAAAATAGATTTCTTTTAAACTATTATTCTAAAGGAAGGATAGTTACACAAAATTTTCCAGATTATAAAATATCATCAAATAAAGAATTTAAAAAAAGAACTGAAATGAAAGATTTTTTCACAAAAGATGAAAAATTTGATGATTTTTTTCTATTGATTTTAGAAAATTTTTTTCCAAGACTTTATTTAGAAGATTTTGAAAAAAATTTAAAAGGTGTAAAACATTTTTTAAAAACAAATAACTCTCTTAAAAATATTTTAAACGAAAGTTTTTTGGTTGACGACTATGCTTTATTTTATCTTAAAATTTCAAAATTTTACAATAATATTCAACATATTTATATTGAGCATAACTGTATACATCATCCATATTTTGGAAATAGAACTGACGAACTAAGTTTAATTCCTGATAAAATGTTTACTTTGGGATGGGAAAGTAACCATTTTAAAAATGTGAATAAAGGCGCATCATTATTTGATTTTAAAAAAAAATTAAGAAAAAAAAAATATGATATTTTATATATTTCACATTCAGTTCAAAATGTTCATCATAATTTTAGGAATATATTATGTGGTGAAAAATCTTTAGTTTATTATGAGAGAGTAAAAAAAATATTTTCTAACTTATCTATTGATTTAAAAGCTAGAATTACTCATAAACCTTATCCTTTAAGTAAATCAGCAGGTGTTTCATTAACGCTCGAAAGTTACTGTAAAAATGAATTTAATAATTTTAAAAAAACTCTTAGCAGAGAAACAGATGCACTAGATTGCATAGTAAGATCTAAGTGTTGTATAATAGATCATCTTTCAACATCCTTTTGGCAAGCATTAAAATCAGAGGTTCCTACTTTATGCTTTTGGCATCAAGACATGCATCAGCTTGATGATAGATTTAATGGCTATTTTGATGAGCTAATAAATGCAAATATTTTAGTTACCGATTTTAATAATATTAATGAAATGATTTATAAAAATTTTAAAAATCCAAATGAATGGTGGAATACAAAAGAAGTCTTATCAGCCAGAGAAAGATTTTTGAAAAATAATTTAGCTGAAGCAAATATCATGGTTAACAAAATACTAAAATTTACAAAATAAAACTCTAATTTTTTATTTTCTTCTTATAAAGATGCTGTAGCGATAAGGGTGTCTGAAATTTTATTTTTTATAAGATAACTATTATATTTATTAATTGAACTTTTTTTGTGAAATTTATTTAAGAAAACGTGACCATTTGGTTTATTAAAAATTATCCATCCCATATGATTATTTATGTTATATCTTTGAAAATATTTAACCTTAATATTTTTAAAACCTGCTACCTTCAAAATTTTTTTTAAAGATTTATCAGTGTGTAGAATTAAGTGCTCACTCCAAAGGGAAAAATTTTTAAACTTTTCAAATTGTAAAAGGACATCTCTTGCATGTGGAACCTCAATAATAATTTTCCCATTTGGTTTTAATTTTTTTTTTAATTGGTTTAAAATTTTTACCTGATTAGGAATATGTTCAAGGACATGAAAAAGAGTTATGACATCAATTTGATTTTTAAAATCATTTAGATTTGAAAATACATTAAAATTTTTTTTATTTTTTTTTATATAATCTAAACATTGTGTGCGAGGTTCAATACCATATAAATTTTTGGAATTTTTTAAATTAGATAAAAAATCTCCATACGCGCATCCAAAATCTAAAACTGTTTTATTTTTTAAAACCTTGTTAAATTTCAAAGCCCTTCGTAAGCAGTCATTTATTTGATGTAAATTAAAAATCTTATTATTTGATTTAATATTAATTTTTTGGTTTTTTTTAATTAATTCATTTTTATTTTTATAATAGTTTAAAGATGTTGTATTTTTATCAAGGACAATTACTTTTGTTTTTTTATCTTGCCATACTTTAACTTTTTTATCTCTTGTTCTGTCAGAGAATCTTATAAGGTTTTTTTTTTTAATTATATTTAGATCAATTAATTCATTTATTATTGGATTTTTAACATTTGTTTTTCTACTCATTTTACCAGGATGAGTACCCACCATCTATATTGATTATAGATCCGTTTGTATATTCAGATTTTTTGCTTAATAGAAATTCTAATATCCCGAATAAATCGCTTACTTTCATCATTCTTTTTTTTGGAATATGAGATATTAATTTTCTTTTAAATATAGCAGGTTGATTAGTTTCAATTCCTGAATTTACTATACAATTTATACTTAATTTTTTTCCATAATAAGTCGCAAGATATTTTGTAAGACCTATTACTGAGAATTTGCTTGCAACATAAAATAAATTTTTTGGTCTCTTATATATAAAATGTTTTGGTGCTTGTACTGCATATTGAGAGGCAAAATTAATAATTCCTTTAGGTTTTTTAGAATTTTTTATGAATAAAATATTAGTTAGATAATTTGAATATACATTAGTATGGAAATATTTATCAAATGTACTTAGATTCATAACTTCAGAAAAATCTTTTTTGTTAATTTTAATATGATCATTTATTCCATGAAGATTTATTAAATAATCACAATCTCTATATTTTTTCATTATTTTGTTTACAAAAGATTCGTCATTTAGATTAATACCGTCTTTTATATCAAGACCAACAACGTCGTATTTATTTTTTTTTAAATAATTAAATACTTTTTTACCAATTAAACCACGATAACCTGTTAAAATAATTTTTTTTTTCATATTTTAAAATTTAATAAATTTTTTTTTGTAATTCCTAAACCTTGAAAAATATCTATTATTTCTCGATTAGTTGAAAAATATTTTTTTCCAAAGTTAATTGCTTTTAATTTATTTTTATGTTTTTTTTGTGAAACTAAAACTTTCAATTTTGAATAAATTGACCCATTTTCTAAATGATCTTCAATAACTAAAATTTTTTTAAAGGCAAAAATTTTTTTTGCATTAAGCATAAAATTATTTCGACTAATATATGAAAAATTAAATAGGCTATACTTTTTTTTTAGCTTTTTATCTTCATTTATTAATTTATATAAATAGTTATTTATTATCCCATTCGATACTATTAAATCTTTACCTTTATTTAACAGAAAATTATTTGTTATATTTTTTTTTTTAAGTTTAATTTCTTCATTAGTTTTGGGATTAAATCTAAGATATATTGTTCTATTAAATTTAAATCCTGACAAAATATTAGTCATTTCATCAACAGACATAGGAAAAAAAATATCAAAAGTATTAAAGTTTTCAAGAATGCTCATTTCATCGATTGCTTGATGTGTGGGGCCATTAAAAGTTGATTGAACACCTCCCATACTACCTACTAATACGCAGTTACAATTATTATAATCTAAATCTATTTTTAGAAATTCATACGCACGGCAAATTAAAAAATTTGATAACGCATGGACATAACATCTCCCTCCATTTTTTGCTATCCCTGCAGCAACACCGATTAAACTCTGCTCACATATTCCAACATCAAGAATATTTTTTCTACCTAAATTTCTTATAGCTAGTAAATTTTCAGCAGTCAAAATAAAAGTATTTCCTTTTTTAGCTTCCTTCATTAAAAATTTTTCGTATTTGTTCATAGGTTTAGTTCTTTAGTAAAGATATTTTCTTATCTATTTTATTAAAAAACCAATAATCTTTTTTATTTTGTATTTCTTTAATCCCGTAATTTCTAATGGTGTTTGCAATAACTATCACTGGTTTTGAATTTTTAATTTTTTTAAATTGATCGTTAATATTTTTGAAACTATGTCCATTACATTCTAAAACTTGAAAACCTAAATTTTTAAAGATTTGTTTTTCATTATTTATTTTCATGACTTTGCTAGTTTTTTCATTTGCTTGAAATTTATTTTTATCAACAATTATTATCAAGTTATTTAATTTCCAATTAATTGCCAAAAATAATGATTCCCAAACTGACCCCTCATTAAGCTCTCCATCTCCTAGTAAAGTTATAATTTTATTACGACTTTTGTTTTTTAAATAAAACTTAGCCATACCAATGCTTACAGGCAAACCATGTCCTAAAGCACCAGTTTGAAAATCTATAGTTTTAATATTTTTGTTTGGATGCCAATAAACATGTCTTGAGAGAAATTTTTTTTTAAAGATAATTTTTTTATCGAAAAGTATTGAATAAATTGTTGGAGCAGCATGGCCTTTACTTAATATAAATCTGGATCTAAATTTATTTTTACTACTTAGATCGTATTTAAAGTAATATAAGTAAATCAAAATATCCAAACATGATAAACACGAACCTAAAAAAGAACTATTTTTTTTCGTATATTCAAAAAGGTTTAATTTTATTGTATTTCTTTTTTTTTGAAGATAACTGTTAGTTTTAGAATTAAAAGATTTCATAATTATGTTAATAAAGGTTAATTTTATACAATGTTTAAAAAAATTTATCTAGTAGCTGAAATAGGATGCAATCACATGGGTGATTTAAAAATTGCTAAAAAACTAATTGACCAAGCAAAACAATGTGGTGCTGATTATGTAAAGTTTCAAAAAAGAGACAATAAAATCTTATTCTCAAAAAAAGAATATAATTCTAAACATCCTGTTCCACAAAATTCATTTGGAAAAACCTATGGAGAACATAGAGATTACTTAGAATTCAATTTATCTCAGCACAAAAAAATTATTTCATATTGTAGAAAAAAAAAAATAAAATATTCTTGCTCGGTTTGGGATATAAATTCAGCTAAAGTTATCTCACATATTTCAAAAGATTATATCAAGGTACCATCAGCAACAAATTTGAATTTTCAGGTATTAGATTACTTGTCAAAAAATTATAAAGGAGATATTCATATATCAACAGGAATGACCTCTTCAAATGAGTTAGATCAAATAATAAATTTTCTAGATAAAAGAAAAGTCTTAAAAAGGTCTGTTTTATATTCGTGTACATCTTCATATCCAGCAAATACTAATGACGTAAAATTATTAGATATATTAAAATTAAAACAAACATACGGAAAATACTTAAAAGCAATCGGATTTTCAGGTCACCATCGAGGATTATCAATTGACAATGCTGCGATACCGTTAGGGGCCAATTGGTTTGAAAGACACTTTACATTTGATAGAACTGCTAAAGGCACAGATCATGCAGCTTCACTTGAGGCTGAAGGCTTAAAAAAATTAAGAGGTAGATTAGATGAAACTAACCAAACATTAAATTATAAACCAAGTCAAATTTTAAAAAATGAAAAGTTTCAAAGAAATTATTTAAAAAAAATTGTTAGAATTTAAATAATTAGTTTTTTAATTAGTTTTCCACTTATCTCAATTTTTAATTTTTTAATTCCAATAAAATTAATTTTTTTTAGAGTCCTATCGAACGCAGAGCAAATTTTATTTATAGCTGACATTTTATGAGAGTAGGATAAATTGATTATTCCATTCCACAAAATTCCGTTTTTTAACATTTCTTGATGAATAAAAGTTTTTATTAATAGTGATTTTTCATGATTTATTACAAACATACATCTTGATCCATATCCTATTATATTTAAAAAATTCACATTATTTTTGCTTTTAATTTCTGATAATTTTTTTTGTAATATATTTCCATTTCGTTGAATTTTTTTACAAACATCATTTTTTTTAATATAATTAATATTGCTTATTGCTGAAGCTAAAGAAAGAGCCTCACCACCAAAAGTCGTATAAAAGAAAGCTTTTTCATTGAGGGATTGTAAAAATTTTTTTTTACCAGCTAAAATTGATAATGGCATACCATTTGCTACAGCCTTTGAATAACATGCTAGATCTGCATCAATTCTAAAATACCTTTGTGCTCCCCCGAGATGTAATCTGAATCCAGTCCACATTTCATCAAAAATTAATAGTATTTTTTTTTGTTTTGTGATTTTTCTTATTTTTTCCAAGTAATTTTTTTTTGGATAATTGAAAATTATTGGCTCCATAATAACAGCTGCAGTATCATTATTAATTTTATCTGCTAATTCCTCAAAATTGTTATATTGAACTTTTTTTATTAAAGTTTTATTGAATTTTGGAACACCAGAATTTTTTATAAGACTTGCTGCATTCCAATCATGCCAACCGTGATAGCCACAACTAATTATTGTATTTTTTTGAGTAAAATTTCTTGCAGCTCGTATTGCTGCTGAGGTTGAATCTGCACCAGTTTTGCTAAATCTAAACATGTCCATGTTTGGAAGAATTTTTTTTAATTTTGCAGCAAGCTCAACTTCTAAAGGGTTAATTAAGCTAAATATTATGCCTTTTTTAAGTTGGTTTTTAATTGCGTGGTTTGTATTAGGGTGATTATAACCTAATATTATTGGACCAATACCCATTATGGTGTCTAAAAATTTATTTCCCTCAATATCAGTTACTATAGCTCCATTGCCCGATTTAAGAAAAACAGGCGAGAAGTTTTCAGAAAATTGAGAAGGTTTTTTTGCAGCGGTTTGGGCTAATTCAGGTATTAGACTTTCACCAAGTTTTTTTAGTTTTACCGTTTTTTTTTTTACAAATTTTTTTGATACCACATTGTACCTATATACTTTTTATTTAAATTTGAAATCTTTTTGTTAATTTTTAAATAATTGTAAATTCTCTTATAATTGGCAAAAATTCCAAGTTTAGAAATAATTTTTTTTATTAATTGCAAATCTTCTTTATAGTCTAAAGTATATCTATAAACTTTTGATAAATTTGTGTTCTCCTGAAAATTTTTATATTTAAATTTTTTAATATTTTTCCTTAAGTATGTAGTAACATGTTCTTTATCAAAGTTCGTTTTAGCTTTCTTTAAAAGAATTTTGAGAGTTTTAAAATCAAAAATTTCAACATCATTGCCATCCATATATGATGCAGGGCATAAATTTGAAACATACGAATGTTTTCCTTTAAAGAAAACACTTAACCCTTTCTCAACAATTCTAGGATCAATCAAAGGACAGTCGGATGGGATTCTTACAATTATCTTTGAATTATAGTAATTTGCGCAATCATAATATCTCTTGAGTACATTTTTATCAGACCCAATATAAAAATTAATTTTATTTTTTTTACAGAATTTTATTATTTTATGTGGATTTTTTTTTGAAATATTAATTATTATATTTTTTTTAAACTTTTTTAAACGCTTTATCATAATTAATAATATTTCATGATTTTTTATTTTTTTTAAGATTTTACCATTAAGCCTATTTGAATTAAATCTTGCTTGAATAATTATATTATATTTTTGTTTTTTTTTAATTTGCATTTAGTATATATATAAAGTTTATTAAAAAAATTAATGCATAAAATTGTAAAAAATTTACTTGCTAAACAAGATATAGAAGAGATTAGAGCAGAGATTCAAGAAAATCTTGATTTATCCTATATTAGCCAACAAAATTATCGCGGCAATATTTTTCAAGTCAAAAGGATGGATCACCAAAATATTGCAAATTTAAAAAAAACTGTAAAAAAAATTTATAATAAAAAACTTTTTGAATATTTATATAAAATATTTGGGAAATTTTATTTAATGAATAGAATTGAAATGACGATTAATGGATTTAGTCCAGCTACTCATAGGGATGGACAATCTCATGGATTTAATAAAGATGGATTAATAAAATCAAAAAAAATTTTTAAAGTAATTTTATATGCAAATGAGTCATATAAAGAACATATTATAAAAATTGGGGTACTTAACTCTGATCCGATAGAAATTGTAAAAAGTGAGAAATATTTTACAAAAATAAATTATTATATTGAAAACTATATAAAAAAAAATATTTTAAAAAAAATTTTTTTAAGTGCTGGAGATTTCTTAATATTTGATAGCAATACGTGGCATTCAGCAAATTCCAATTTTGATAAAAATCTTAGTCAAAATCAAAAGATTTATATAGCATTTGAGTTTTGCACTGATAAAAAAATTGCAGAAGATTATTCAAATTTTTTATCAAAAAAATTTGATCAAATCACAAATTTAAAAGAATTCAATAATTTAGATTTAGAAAATTATTTGTCAAATAACAAATTATTTAGTGTTTGTGATATTAAAAGAAATTAGAGTTGAAGTTCAATAAACTTAGTTTCGACACAATGTGATATATATTGTAATTAATGAAATGTTTTTTATGTCAAAGTAGTAATGTTGCTCAAAAATATATTTACGGACCTGGCACTTTTTCTCAAGAAAGTAAGGAATATTTTCAAAATGTTAAGATACTGACATGTGACGATTGTCAAATTAGTTTTTGTGAAAATATTCGACGAGAAAATTTGGATAAATATTACGAAAAAACTCAAAAAAAAATTCAAGAAGTAAGTAATAGATTTAAAGAGTTTAATTCAAGATTTTTTACTCAAGTATTATATTTTATTAATCATGCAAATCTAAAAAAGGATATTAATGTTTTGGAGGTTGGTCCCAATAATCTAGGTATCCTTCCGACATTAAAAATTTTTCAAAAAAAAATAAAATATTATTATTTTGATCAAGTTGAATTAAAGCATGACCATAAGGAAATTTTTAAATTAGGGAACTATTTTAGCCCAGAGAATAAAAATTTACCAATGGTAGATTTAATTTGGATGAGCCATTCTCTTGAACACATCTTTCCTGATGATTTAATAAAGGTATTAAGTTCTTTTTATAAAGCTTTAAATAAAAACGGAAAAATTTTTATTGAAATTCCAAATGATATTAAAATGAAAACTTTTAATGTTCCACACACTTTATTTTTTAACAAAAAAAGCTTAGCAAAATTATTCGGACAATTAAATTTTAAAATAATAGCCTATAGTGAAATTAATAGCTCGGAAGAATATAATATGGAAAATAGATCGATAAAAGAAAATAAAGACAGTTCTAGCAAAATTCCCCTAATAAACAAAATTTACTTATTTTTACAAAAATTTCTTCCAGATTATTTTGTTAAAAAGTTCGCATTTAAAAATTTTGTCTTAAATGGGCCTTACACCAATTTGCCAATTATAAGACTTATTGTTGAAAAAAAAGATTTATAAGGATAACACGATCATTTGGGTACTAAAAAAAAATTATGAAACAAGTGAAATACTCAATTTTAATTCCGACTTTCAATAAATTCGAGTATCTAAATTATACTTTAAAAAGCATTTTACAAAATGATTATGAAGATTTTGAAGTAATTGTTTCTAATGATCATTCTACTGATGGTACAGATGAACTACTTTTAAAAATAAAAGATCCGAGAGTTAAGATAATCAAACCACCATTTAAATTGACTCAGGCTAAAAATTACGAATATCTTTTAAATTTTGCAAATGGTGAGTGGATTTCAATATTAGGCGATGATGATGGTGTATTGCCAAATTTTTTCCAAACGTTGGATAAATTAATTAAGAGTCATCCAAATTTTGAAATATTTAAATTTAAAAGAGCAATTTATTATTGGGAAGATGTTTCCGATTTGTATGGCGACAGAGTCGTTTTTTTTGAGGATCTTAAAAGAAGAGAAAAAGTTAAAAATTCTAGATTAAATTTAATTTTCTCTCTTTATAACTTGAAATCTGCTCAAGATCTACCAATGATTTATACGTCGGGTATAGTTAAAAAAAGTTTGGTACAGAAAATAAAAAAAAAATCTAAAAATTTTTTTTTTCATTCAGTGGTTCCTGATTATTATTCAATGATCGCGTTAGTTATAGAGTCCCAGCAATATATTTTTTCTGAAACTCCTATATTTTGGGTTGGAGTATCAAAAAAATCCACAGGAAGAAAGAGAAATATTTATTTTGATAAAAACAGAAAGCAACATAAAGGTGAGATGGATATAAATCAAAATCTTGATTTGTCAGGCAAAGTTTCTAAAATTTTACATAAATTAGGTTTTCAATCTATATATTTATTTGAGGCAATAATAAAACATCCTTATAAAAATAAATTTTGGTCCGGCAAGTTTATAAGAAGCTTAGTTTATGCTGGAGCTATATATAACTATGTACTACTATTAAGAAAACCGGAAAGAATAAAACTAAAGTTAAAGAAAGGTATTTTCATAAAAATTATTTATAAAGAAATAAAAAAATACAAACTTAACAGATTTTTTATTTTCTCTCTTTTTGGATTTTTGTATGCATTTACTCCAGTTTTTAAAATTTTGAATAAAATACTAATTTTTATTGAAAAAAAAACCAAGTTTTTATTTTTTTATGAAAAACCGAAAATATTGGTATCAAAAAACAGACATAATTTTAGTGATTTTATAAAAGTAAACAATTTTTTAAAAAAATAAAATGAATATAAAAGAAATATTTGGTTTTTTAAATTTAAGATTTAAATTACTTTATTATTTTCACCTTCTATTTTCGCTTTTGATAGTTTTATTAGATATATTTAGTATTGCGTTGATTCCAGTGATGATTGCTTCAATTCTTACAGACGGTAGTTTAAGTGATATTTTTAATTTTAACTTTTTTAATTTAAATTTAATTTTAGATAATATTAAATTAAATAATTTACTATATCTAATATTATTAATTTTTCTTTTTAAAAATGTTTTTGTATATTTAAGTTTATATCTTTTAAATAATTATTTTAGAGATTTGCAAATTTATCTTCAAAGTAATATTTTTGATTCATACATAAAAAAAAGTTATTCTTTTTTTAATTCTAAAACATCATCTGAGATAATAAGGAACGTTATAGAAAGTCAGCGTTTATCAAATTTATTAAATTCTCTAATGCAGCTTTATAAAGAGGTATTATTATTAATATTTCTTGGTGTACTACTATTTGTGAATACTAGCTTTGAAACTGTTGTAGTTTCATCGATCTTAATTACTATTCTTATAATTTCCTACTTTTTTTTAAAGGATAAATTTTACAAATTTGGAAAGTTAAGTTTTGATAGCAGAAGTTATATTCTTGAAACTCTTACAGAAACTTTAAATTCATTAAAGCTTATTTTGATTAACAAAAATTCTGATATTTTTCAAAAAAACTTTTTTAAACACTTAAATATAAGAGTTAAGTCAGATACAAACTCAAAAAATCTGATTAGTTTAGCAAAACCATCTCTTGAAATAATAATTGTTTTTGTTTTAATATTTTCAATTATTTATTTTTTAAATCAAAATATTAGTATCGAAAAGCTTATTTCCTATCTGAGTTTATATACGATAGTGATTGTAAAAATGTCTCAATCAATTAATTCAATATTCGTATTATCATCTGCGATTAGAGTGGATAAAGCCCTTATTGATGAATTAAAAGATGAGTTTAAAATAATAGGTAAAAAAGAAAATCTAAAAATAATAAAAAACCAATCACTACCTGATATCATAGATACTATAAATTTAAAAAATATTAATTTTAGGTATGAAAAAAATTCTGAAATAATAAAAAATTTTAGTTTGGAGATATCCAAAAATAAAATTTTTGCTATAATTGGGAAGTCTGGTTCTGGGAAATCAACATTGGTAGATCTGATTACTGGTTTATTAAAACCACAAACAGGTAGTATTTTAATTAATAATAAATACAATATACAAGATTGTCTTGACATTTGGCAAAGTAAAATTGGCTATATTCCTCAAAGCACGTTTATTCTAAATACCAGCCTTAAAAAGAATATCTGCTTTGGACTTGAGTATAATGAAGAAAAATTCCTTCATGTTGTTAAAATTTTGCAATTAAATAAATTGCTGGATAGAGAAAAAGAAAATTTAAATTCTATTATAGGAGATAAAGGAGGATCAAAAATTTCTGGAGGCCAAAGACAGAAGCTTTCTTTAGCTAGGGCATTATATAGAGACTCTAAAATATTAATTCTTGATGAGCCTACAAATTCATTGGATCCCAAGTCATCTGAAGATTTTTTTAAATTATTGCAAAAAATTAAGTTTAATAAAACGATCATTCTAATCACTCATGATAGATCATTAATTGAGCATTGTGACGAGGTTTTCGATATAGTTAGTTAAAAAAATGCATGATTTAGCACCTATAATATTTATTTGTTATGACAGATATGATCATGTCGTTAGGTCGTTAAACTCATTAAAAAAAAATAAATTATCAAAAAAATCAAAAATAATTATATTTGCAGATGCCCCAATAAATCAAAAAAATAAAAATAAAACTGATAGAATTAAATTATATCTAAAAAAACTAAATGGCTTCAAATCAAAAAAAATTGTTTTTAGAAAACAAAATTTTGGTACAAAAAAAAATATTACAGATGCAGTCAGTCAAGTCTTAAAAAAATTTAATAAAGTTATAGTTATCGAAGATGATCTAATATTATCAAAATTTTTCCTTGACTATATGAACTTATGTTTAAAAACTTACAAGGATAAAAGAAAAATTTGGCACGTTAATGGATGGAGCTATCCTTTTATGAAATATTCAAAAAATGATATAAATTTTTTGGGTTCAATGAATTGTTGGGGGTGGGGTACATGGAAAAATAGATGGTCTTATTTAACTCTTAATGAGAAATATTTTATTTCAAATTTTTCAAATAAAAATATTCATCACTTCAATATTTTATCTAGCATGAACCATTTTGAGCAAATAATAAGAAACAAAAATAAAACTTTATCCAGCTGGGCAGTTTTTTGGCATGCAACAATATTCAAAAATAATGGAATTTGTATTTACCCTAAATTTCCTTTAGTTAAAAATATAGGATTTGATGGTAGCGGAAGAATGTCTTCTAAACACAAATACAAGTCAAATTTAAATAACAATTATAAGGATTTCAAATTGAACTTAGAAATTTTTAAGAACAAAAAACTAATGAATGATGAATTTAACTATTTTATTAAGAGGAAAAGTATTATAGGTAGATTATTAGTATATTTGAAAAAATTTTATTTTAATATTTTTTAATTATGAGCTTAGATTATTTATTATCGAACCTTACTCCTATAGTTTTTTTACTTGTGGCTGGTATTTTAATCAGACAATCATTAATTATTGCTTCTCAGATGTGGGCAAAAACATATCATCACAGTTTAAGTTTACTTTTATTACCTGTAACAACATTCGTAATTACCAAGGCAATTTCAGGCAATATTGCTTTGTCTCTTGGAATGATTGGTGCATTATCAATTGTTAGATTTAGAAATCCTGTAAAAAATCCTTTTGAATTAGTAATATTTTTCTGTTCAATTACTTTAGGTATTGCATCTGGTGTTGATATTAGACTTGGAATTATTTTATTATTAGTTACAGTTTTTGTAATTATAGGTTCACATTTTTATTCAAAAACTAAAAAAAAAAATCAGGTGTTTGTTCCATCATTTGA
>MDTB01021692.1_pt1 | contig 13786 bp, 14 predicted proteins | sample 811161 | NCBI WGS metagenome assembly MDTB01 (sample SAMN05326650, study PRJNA326480) | marine metagenome | isolation source: seawater | place: Mediterranean Sea | collected 2009
CGTTGCGTCTACATAACCTTTACTTGTTGCGTGGGTGCCTACAGTAGGCTGATTGCTCAGTACCACGTTGTTAGCAATATTTACATCGCCTTTTACTGATGCACCGTTCAAATTGATAGTCGATGCTGTACTATCTGGATTTGCCGTCATGTCGATTGTATGAACTCTAATCTGTGAAGGCGTGTTATATCCAATTTCTACATTGTCAATACTACCTGGTACTGCTCCTATACTATTTACAGTCACGCGACCGTTTAAAACAGAAATTGCAGTGTTTCCTAAATAATTAACTTTAAAAATTCCGCCTGTAACAGCAAGACTTGTAAAGCTATTTGATACTTGTGTACCTGTGTCATCGCTCTCTTGCTCTGCAGGAGGAACATATGCAACAAACGGTGATCCGTTTAAAAGGATAGTTTGCACATCGATAGTTGGTGTTGTTAATTTACCAGATGTATCAACAGTAAAATTAGGACTTTCAAATCCGTTTTGTGCTTGAAATTTATCGTTTATTGTTGCCATTTATTCCTGTTTCCTTAAATTGCACTTATCTGTTTAATACTAATAGTACCTTGCATTGCACTATGAACTGTACAAACATATTGATAGTTTCCGCTTATGTTTGCAGGAATCTTCCAATATAATGTACCACTTGTTTTACCTTGTGCTGACGAACCTGTTGATTGTGTTCCGTCTGGTGCTACGTGTACTAATCCGTTATCGTATTGTGATCCACCACTTGTTTCAATCTGAAATGGATGACTTGATATATTATTTAATTTAAATGCAATAGTTGCTCCTGATAAAGCATAAATTGTAGGATCTTCTGTGTTACCATACTGATCAAATTTATATCCGTTACTACTATCTGCTGTAACAACTAATGTTGTAATTGCAGGATAAGCAATTTCATCTATCGTTGCGCCTGAGTCTACCCAGTTACTTCCATTGTATACAACAACATTACCTGTTGCCGCTCCTGTGAAATCTGTATCAGATAAACTTGCAAAAGTAGGAACTGTTCCGTTGATTGTAATTGTATCGCCTACTACTGCTGTTGAAATATTTGTACCGCCTGCAATAGTTAGTGTATCAGTTTTACTATCAGCTTCTGCTAATCCACTGTCTGATTGTACATTACTAAATGCATTCTGGTTAGCTTCACCTGATAATGCATCACCACTATAATTAACTGTAACAGTATCACCAACAATGCTTGTTGTAATATTTGTTCCACCTTGTATTGTTAATGTATCTGTAGTAGAATTTGCTGTAGTTGTACCGGTATCTGCATCAACTTGTTGGAAAATGTTTTGTAATCCACTAGCGGCTGGTGTAATAAAACTAAATGTTCCGTTACCGTTAGCTGATAAAACTTGTCCACTTGTACCATCAACAATATTTAAATTAATAAGCGTTGTCGGAATGGTTGGCTTATTATTTAAGTTATTGTAATTTGTAAAGTATGAACTATCAAATCCGTCTAATGTGTCAGCATCTGTTCCGCCGCCACCTGAAGTAGTATCAACACCTGGTGCCCATTTACCACCGTCCCATTTTAAAACATTACCTGTTTGTGGTGCTTGGCTAGTTGTATCAACATCTGATAATGAATTAATATTTCCTATGTATGCAACACTTTTTAATGGATCAGTATAATTTGTAATTGCTCCTGCACTTGCATCTAATAGTAACTTGTGCCATGCGCCTGCATGTGCAACATAAAGTGATCCGCCTTCGTGAACATGAAGTATTGCACCGTGATATGTACTCGGGCTAATTGCATTCATTTGGTTCAACGTTGCGGCATGAAATGCCACTTTGTTAATTTTTGAGTCGTCATTTGGAACATCAAGTTCTAAACTTGAGTTCACAATATCTTTTATATTAGTGCCGTCACCTAACGCACTATACAGCTCGTCTACGTTAGCATTAACCTTAGTAGCACCTGCTCTAAGACTATCACCAGTACCGTCATTTGCGGCTGTACCTAAGTTAATTGTTGATTTTGCCATTCCTTACACCTTATCAAATGTTATATTTGTATTATCAAAATACGTAGTTGTTGCATCAAAAGTATTTATACCATCTGACTCCACACTGGATGTCTCTGCGACTATAGCAGGAGGAGTTAGCTGATGTATTGCTTTCGCATATGTAGCATGAAAAATTAATTTTGCACCTGCATATGCACTTGATGTAGGACTTGCATTAATTTTGCAAACACTTTGATCAACTGTAACAGATATATTAACTAATTCTTGATTAATACTAGAACGCCCAAAAATACTAGCAACAGCTCTGTCTGGTCTCGCAACTACCGAAAGTTGCATAATCTCTTTCTCGTTTGAATCAAACTCTACTGTAATTTGATACACTGCACTGCTAAATTCACCTACATGAAATGAGTCTACGATGGTATTATATTGTACGCCGATCCAGCTACCTCGGTAGCTAAAGCTAGATCTATCTGGCAGACTTATTGTATTATTGGGTCCTTTGCTGAAAAGATTAGTCAGAAGTTTATTCATTGTTCATGCTCCATATTGTATTTATCGTTTTACAAAGATATGTAACAGTACAATTTATGACAAATCTACGAGACTATGAGCATACTGAAGAAGATTATCAAATGTTTCCGTCTGCTTTTTTAGGTCTTTGTTGGCAAATGTGTTTAATTTTTTACTAGTTTCTATGCCATAGCCTGTACGCACTAGTATAGGCTTTGCTTTTGCTTTTACAGCGGCTTTTAAATCACTAATTTTGTCCCCGACATACACACCGTTCTTCCAATTTACTCCAATTTCGGCTGTTGCTCTTTTAAACATGCCTGCATTAGGTTTGCGGTATGGATCATCTTTAAAGGGTGTAGTTGAATAATACAAACCATTTATACTTTTACAACCAATATTTCCTAGTAATTCAAGCATATAATTGTGTACAATATCAACATCTACTGCGTCATATAATCCTCTTTGGATGCCTGATTGATTAGTTAAAATTACTACATCATAACCTTTATCTCTTATCATTTTTACTGCTTCAAGACTACCAGGAATAGGTTTAAATTGCTCTGGCTTTATGCAGTAAGGTGGCACTCCTTCTTGAGTAAGTCCTATATCTTCATTAATTGTTCCGTCTCTATCTAAACCAATTACAGGTGTACTCATTTAAGGTCTCCATCTATCATCTGACCAGCCAAATATATCTTTGTTAAACCAGTCAAGTTCGTATAATAATATAGGATCAACTGAAAGTGTTTGCTTCCATTTGTCTACAAATTCTAATGTTTCATTACTTAATTTGCACACATAATTTTGGACAAATTCTGCCGCTTCGTGTGTAAGTGGATGTACTTCTGGCTGGTGCATGTGTAGATGTTCTGGGTCAGGACTAGGAACACTAGTAGGTCTTGTTGCAAAAAAGTCATTATCAGTGCCAAAGTTTAAAGCATTCAGTATAGGCGGACATGTAGTTTTAATATCTTGTTTGTATTTTTCTAAGACAGCCCTTATGTCTTCCATTTCTAAGTATTTGTTTTTTAAATTAAATTTTGGTGATTGTTCTTCCCAACCTTCCATGTAATCTCTAAATCCTGTAGATATAACTTTACAGCCGATTTGTTTTAATGCTTTATGGGTACTACTAATTGTAGCACAATCTCTCATAGTTGCCCACATCAAGTCTGCCCATTCCCAAACGCTTTCATAACGATAATTGTTTAAAACAAATGCATTATCAATTATAGTAGCTTGACTAAAGTTTCCTGGAGTATGCCAACCCTTGCCCATATGGTATCTATCTTCTCTAAAAAAACTAGACCATTGTAATAATATTACATCATCTTTTGTAAAATTATATTCTGTATTTGCTTCCCATAATCTTGTTGAAATATATTGATTGCCTGCGCCGCTACGCCCCCAATTTTCTCCTACAGTAGCACCTTTAGACTTATAGTCATGTATTAAAACATCTGCCCATGTCGGATAAAAATATTGTGTTAGGCTACAACCAAACGCAAATACCCTCATGTCAATCTCCGCAGTAGTTGTAACATCATTTTATGCGGAATTGTTTTTGTATTATCGAATTGTAGTTTATGCTGGATTGCATTTTCAACATGTTGCTTTGCACCATCAGGCATTTGTTCATATTGTTGCATAATACTTTCATTGTTAAACAGTCCTAATCCATGCATTACTATTGCGTAATTGTATTCGTTAAATAATATCTTTTTGGTATATGCTGTCATGTCATCTGCAACAGGCATCCTATCTTTCCACATACGTAAATTTGTAGCAAGTGATTCTGGCAATGGCATGTTAGCTAATGAATTCCAAAACGGTGTGTCTTTTCTATCTGTAATATAATGTAATACAATAAAGTCTCTTATATTATCCATTATAGAATTTACTTCTAAATTATATCTATCGACAGTTTCTTTATTGTAATTGACAATACGCTGTGCTAATAAAAAACTTTGATTTATGCTTGTACCAATCGAACTTGCTTCTAATGGCTCAACAAAACTTGCACTTAACCCTATTGCACATACATTGCCAATCCAAGGTTTATCAAGTGCTCCTGGATCAAATTTTATATGCTTTGCTACTTCAACACTATGTCCAAGATAAGATTCTGCTTCAGCCTTTGCTTGCTCGGCTGTAATAAAATCACTATCAAAAATATATCCATTACCTTTACGTCCTTGTACAGGAATACGAAACATCCAACCAGCATCCATTGCTTTTGCTAGTGTCCATAATGGAACTTCATCTTCTTCCTCTGTTGGAAATACAATAGCTTCTTTCATTTTTAAATACTTACTATAGCTTTGCCATTCTGCACCCAGTGATTTAATTAATAGTTGTGCAAATCCTGTACAGTCAACATAAAAATCGTATTCATACTTGTCAGTTTTGCTAGATATAGATTCAACTCTATTCCACTCGCTAACATTTACATTATCTATTTCGTCATCAATTATTGTGCAACCAATTTCTTCTGCTTTACTTGTTAAAAAGTCATTTAATTTTGCAGTATTAAAATGGTATTGACTTACGCCTGTATCATTAGGACGTTCTTCCATAAATTTATTAAAGGGAACATTGTTATCCCATAGGTAATCTCCAGTTAAGTCTCTAGGATCAACATTTTCTCCTATAAGTTTTGCATATGCAATAGGAACACCTAGTTGCTCTGCAACAAATGGATCATGTACATTCTGAAGATATGGTTTTGTTGCCCAATCTTCAAACATTATACCTGTTTTGAACGTAGCACCACAATGATTTATAAGGTCAGCTGTTTGTATTCCGACATAATCCATGAATGCCGACCAATGTTCGGTACTGCCTTCACCTACACCAATCGTTCCGATTTTTTTTGATCGTAAAACGTCTACTTGAAAGTGTGGAAAACTTTTTTTTAAAATTAATGCGGACACAAATCCTGCTGTGCCACCGCCTACTACTACTATTTTCATTTTGTTCCTAGTGGTCTAAAGTGTACCATCCGCTTATAATGTACTTAACCCCTTTGTATATAGGATTGCCCCGATGTGGATGAGTAAAAGATGTTGGAAAAATTGCTAACTTACCCGGAGCAGGCTTAATTTTATGTCCTTGGTATAAAAATTCTGTTTCACCGCCTTCTTCTACACCATTTAAGTAAACAGTATATGCAAGAACTCTTGTGCTAGTTGGTACATCAGCATTTTCGCAGTGCCATGCATGATATCCTTGATGTGGTTTTGTTTTTTGTACACTCATACCTTTAGCAGTATGTTGAAATAGCAATCCTAAACTTTCATATTTTGTTTTATATTTTTCTAAATAGGTTTTATTCAAAGTTTCAAAAAAGAATTTACATAAATCTTCATCTGCATGATAATGACTGTTATGATTTGCCCAATCCATGTATATGCGTTCGTCTTGATTTCTATCAATGCCTTGTTGTTGTATTGCTGTCATTTGCATAGCAGAAAGTTCTTCAAACCTTTTAATAACTTGTTTACACCAGTCAATAGGATAAACATTTTCGTATACTTCAACGCCGTCGTAATTATCTTTCATACTTTTCTCCTATATAAAAAATTGTTGATTCAATCTGTAGTTATCACCAACAAACATTCCTTCTTTTACATATGCACTGTGGAACATAGCCTGGTTATATAAGATCATCCTATTAAATATCATGGGTACCATGCCGATCATCTTCCAGTCATGTATACTATCGTTGATATATTTTGTCACAGGTATCTTCCCTTCAACATCATATGCAAGCTCTTCTGTTGGATCACTATGAAATGTACGTCCGCCAAATGTATAAAAACTTGTTCCACCTGCACATTCGTTGGCATCATTTAAATATATAGTAGATGCAAGATTTACTCCACTTGGATTGTCTATATGAGGGCAAATTGGTGGAAGATCATCAGTTTGCATAACATTTACCATAAATGTAGCATTCATAAAACTTCTATGCATGTATTCTGGATCCCACATGTTAGTAACTTCAGAAAAATACTGTCTAGCTAACTGATCATATATCCAAGCCATACTTTCTAATTCGTAAAAAGCATTTATTCTATAGGCAGGATTGTTTCCCCTAATACGTTTGTTACGAGATGCCGGAATATTCAATGCAAGTTGTCTTACTTCATATGGATTTTTATAAAAATTATCCACTACTACAACTGATTGCTTCAATGGGCCGAACTTTTGTAAAGTTACATCGTAATCCGGATTAATTTCAAAAATAGTATCTTCATTAATTGTATTTTTAATCATTTTGTTTCTCCGACAGCACAAAGTTTGCACTTATAGTTGATCTAATTTGATCACTTGTATTGCTTGACACATAATGTTCTAAGTTACTAGGAAAAAATATAATATCTCCCTCTTCTAATGGAGGTGTAACTCTATTATTATATCTAAAAGGTTGTGTTGTTAATGCTGGTAAGCCTGATTGATGTAGAAAGTCATATGCTTTGTTATAAAATACAAAATTACCACTGTCCTTTGGTGTATTCATCATATAGGCGCAACTAATTTGAGCAACACCCACATGGTTATGTACTTCTTGATAGTGTCCTGACTTGTATCTGTTAAGCCAACACTCTATTCTATAGTCTAACTTAATGTCTATACTAAAATTTTCAAGATATTCATTAAGGCCTTCTACTGCTGACCTTATAAATGTCTTAAAAGGTAAGTTTGAAGCATCTGGATTACCATATGTAGTGTCTACTGGACTGTACCAAGTACTGACTTGCTTAAAACATTCATCATTATCTAATACTTCGACAAAATCCTTTTGTACTTGCTCGTGTTCAGCTAACTTTGTCTTATAAACAGGTATAGAATATAAGTTTACCAACATTAGTTTTTCATTTCTATCAACTTGCCATACTCTGGTAAGTAACAGTACTCCATTTCACTGTTATAAAGTGTGCGTACAGCATCATCTAATGTTTCAACTAATGGTTCGCCACCTAAATTAAAACTTGTATTGAAAATAATTGGTACTCCTGATGCTTTATGAAATTCTTCAATTAGTTCATAGTAATGTTTGTTCTGTTCTCTAGTCACAGTTTGAATCCTGCATGTTCCATCTACATGAATGATGCTAGGAATCTTTTCTGCAACACCTTCTTGGCAATCCATTGCGTACATCATGTGTGGACTTTGCTCTAATCCACGCATGTCAAACCATTCATGTGCATGTTCTAATAGTATTGTACCTGCAAAGGGTCTAAAGTATTCTCTTCGCTTAACTTTATTAACAAAATCTTTACCATCTTCGAATGTAGGATCAAAAAGTATACTTCTATTACCTAAAGCACGTGGTCCGTTTTCACTTTTTCCTTGGAACATAGTAACAATATTCTTATTCCTGATTAATTCTACAATTGATTCTTTGTCAGCATCAACAATTGAAGCACCATACTTGTTTGCAGTGTCTTTGATTTCTTTGTCAGTGTATTTGTATTCGAAACCTTCGTAAATTGTTTCTGCATAATTTCTTACTTTCGAATCTTTAGTAGTTTGATGATATACTAACATCGCCGCACCCATTGCTGTTCCGGCATCATTACTTACTGGCTCTACATATAGATTAATACCTTCTTTATTAAGTTTATCTAAGTACCAGTAGTTTGCGACACAGTTTAATGCATAACCTCCACTTAAAACAACATTTTTGTTACCAGTCATTTCAACTGCCTTCATAATTACATTCAAAACTTGTTGTTGCGAGCCTTCTTGTACTGCATAAGCTAAGTCTCTACGATTTTCTTGCGTTGTTAAGTCAGTTTTGCTGTCAATTACATCTTGGCCTGTTTGTAAATATTCATATTTTGATTCATTTACTAGAGCCGCATTAGGATATGTAGGAATTACAACACTTCTATCTGCAGAAGTCCACTGTCCACCGTTTCCGTCTGTATAAATTGGTGGAATTTTTGGATTAGGTTTACCATATGGGGCTAGTCCCATTGTTTTTCCTGCTTCAATAGGTTGAAATCCGCAATATTGAGTAACAGCTTCGTATGCTTTAACAATACCAGCCGCATCGTCTAGTACTAATTCATGAAATCCTTCTTCACCTTCACGCTCTGAAGGAATATATGGAATGCGTGTTCCTGGATATGGTCCGTTTCCGCCTTGATGTTTGTATAAAGTTTTAAATGCATCTGGATATGCACAACTAAAGATACTTTCACATTCCCATGTCATATATTCTTCATTGAAAACACCCATATTGATATTCATCGGAATAAATGTACCTGCACCATCTACAATTACACTTACTGCCGAATCAAATCCTGAACGATAAAATGCACAAGCCGCATGTAGTTTGTGATGAATATGACTTAGGTCAATTACTTGTCTATGATTATGCTGTCCATCAGGTGTGTATGCATTGTCGTTTCTATCAATTAATCCTAGCTTTCTTGCTAGTCCAGTATACATATCTCCGCCACTAAAGTCAATTCTACTAGAGTCAGCTAATGGTTGTGTATGTGCTACTACTAGATAATCTAGTTTATCTGTATAATCTAAAAATTTTACCATTGCGGCTAGAGGGCCGCCATCGTATTTTTTACGAGTAAGTCTTTCTTCTTCAATAGAAAACACAATTTCACCGTCTTTTAACAGTACTGCGCCGCCATTGTGTCCTCTTGTAATTGCTCCGATCCACTGTGTCATACTTTATTTTCCTTTATATATTTTAATATTCTATTTTTATACCTTGCATTGTTAAATGCATCATAGCATTCTTGCAATGGTGTAGGTAAAAAACGGTTTGCTTTTAAATTTTTATATCCTAAGCACTGCATAACAGGGCCTGTTTTAGCTTCAAATATTTTTGCACTATCAAATCTTATCATCTTAACCTTTTCACTTGTGTTAAATTTAAAGTAACACAGTGTATCTCCTCGTGATATATCAATTTCGTTTTCATTTTTTTTGAATTTAAATGCAGGACGTACTGGTCGAATCCAACTTGATATATTATATGTACCTGCAATTCCCATTGTCACTGACGAGAACTGAGTCTCTTCGTAATAAGGATGTAATTGAGTCATTGTCAATGGTTTATCACTATAAAATAACATACAAGGATGGTCTAGTTGATGCACATGTTCATCATTAGGCCCACCTATATAGTTCATTAAGAAATTAATATCAATATCATACTTACTTGTTGCTTGTTGGTTGGCATAATCAAATTTAATATGAAAGTCTATTGGACTTTTTGCTCTAAAAGTGTTTTTTGCTTCATCGACAATAGCAGGACACATACCTGCACCTATTCCAAAAAAACTTTTAGGATTAATATCCTTATAAATTGTTTCTGGTTCGAAATATTTCAGTTCAGAAACGAATTCTTGATTATCTGGAACATTAATTACTGGTGACCAATATACTTTAATCATTAATCAAACTCTACATCGTATGTAAAATCAACTACAAACACTTTTCTTTCTTCTAATGTAGGGTAAACACCGTGGTAAACCTTACCGTCCATAATGACAACATCACCTGCTATACATTTTATCATATCACTTACAAGTTCTCCTGTAACAGGATTCATTGTTATAGCTTTTAATTTGCCATTTAATGGTGTTTCTGTGCTTAGTGATATTGTATTAAGAAACATAACACAGGTCATTGTACGTTGACCTCTATCTTCGTGTGTATGTATACCGCTAAAACTATTTTCAGGATATGTTAACCACCAACATTTTTTAAATTGCACGTTTTTAAATTGATATTTTGCTATACTATTTTTTAAAAAGTCGATATATTCTGTAGATCTATATGGCCAAGCAAAATCATCATCATATTGTATAATTGCTCCTCCGTAATCTGTATGTTTGTTCTTTGGATGATCAAATAAAGGCAAAAATTTCCAATAATCTTTATATTTGTCTTTGCTAATCCAATAGTCTGGTATGCGTCCATGATGACATAAGAACCAAAAGTCCTTGTCTCCTTGGTATGCTTCGTTTAAATCCATTAGCTAAGTTTACCTTCATAGTCAAAATCACAAACAAATACATGCCTATCTTCTAATGTAGGATAAGTTCCGTGAAATACTTTACCATCCATAATTACTACTCTACCTGCAATCGGTTTATGTTGTAAATAGTTAATTGTACTATCAGGTGTTGGTTGTAATGTAGTCAAACTTCCTGCTAGTGGATAATCTACACTAGGTTTTGGTGTATCTAAAAACAATACACTAGTCAATTGCTTTCCGGGTTGATGACAATGTAAACCACTATATCCACCAGGTGGATATTTTACACCCCATGCTTTCTTAAATTCTTTTACTGTTATTGGAACATTTTGTAATTGGAATTTTATCCAAGCATGATAATCTAAAGTAGGGTCAATATCTGTAGGATATTTCATTTTGTCTTTGTAATATAATGTTCCGTTGCCATAGTCTATATGCCTGTCATCGTAGCTTTCAAATAATTTTAAGAATTTTTTAAATCCTGGATAATGTAGATCATCAACTACCCAAGTATCAATTGCTTTTACGGCTTGTATTTGAGGATTAAACATACTGTCATACATGTTATCCAAAAAACTTTCGGGATTAGTTTTATCTATTCTACTAGTATCAGACATTACTGTCCCGTCCTCCCTAATATTTGTGCTGTAGGTTTTGCATGTGTTACTCCTGCATCATTTTTGCCGTGTGCGACCCCATGCGTTGGACAGACTTCTCCTTCTTGCTGTTGAGGTTTGTAGTTTCCGCTGTAACTTCTCGGCTTCCCCAAACGCTTGCGAGCACTTGTAATAATTTTCTTAAAAGTTTCATCATTCAACTCCATAACTTCATCGTTATATCTTTCAATTTCTTCTTCCATTGTAAGTCTAATTGGACTAAACTTACGTTTGCCTTCACCTAAATCAATAATATCAAAATCAGGAGAATTAGGATAAGAAATATTAATAGGATATGTGCTTCCAATAACACTAGTACATGTAGTTCCTAATGCTTTTGCCATATGTTGTCCTAAACTGTCACAGCCAATAAAGTGGTCAGCAATTTGAATTACACTCGACCATACTCTTACATCAGGTATCTGTGGAACTGCTACAGGAACTTTTGGGTTTTCTTCAACTACAACAGGAAATTCACTCATTATAATTACAGCATAGTCTTCACGTAAGTCTTTACAAATACGTATTACATCATTTAAATGGAAACTTCTACTTGTACCATCAATTACAAAGTCACCCATGTTTTCAGCTGTACGGCCAAAAGGTTGGAACACTACTACTTTATCTTTGCCTGTAACTGCTTTTATTTCTTCAACAATTTTGTATCCTTGTACAAGTTCATGCTTGTTCATATGGATAGTCGGATCTGGTAAATCTCTAACACCTTTGTTATTAATTGCAATATCAAATGCTTGTGCTAAACTACATTTTTGATTGTAATATTCCCATACCCTGTAAGGTTCAGGACTTACAATATCTCTGTCTTTAATATAGTCTTTAAATAAGTTTTTATGCCAATTATCATATGCTAATTCATGTAACTGTGGATGTCCTTTGTAAAAGTCCATTCCGCCTTCACAAACAATAATAAAATCTTTATCTTCTTTGTAGAGTTTTTCAAACGCTGGAATACTTGCGACAACTCTGCCTGCTCCACCGTTCATAAAATATGCTTTTTTGCGTTCCAATGTTTTCTCCTGTGTAGTAAATATTTATTGGCAGGATACTTTACAGGACGCTGATCTGGTAGTCATAAAAAAAGGGCCCTTAGGCCCTTAATTTAATTTATAATGCTAAATTTATCTTTTACCTGCGGCTTTTTGAGCGGCAATACCAACATCAATTGCAAATGCACCATCTCTATATGGGTCTGCTGGATCTGCTGATGCTTCTGGATCACGCATATCACGTACACCTAATGGAAACATCATAACTGCTTGGTATGGTTCAAAACCCATTGCTTGCATTTTAGCTGGCAGGTCTCTTAATTTTTGTCTATACTCTAACCATGCTGTTTGGATCGCTTGAGGAGCATCAGCCTGTCCAACTTTAGCATCTGTATCGTGTAGTTCTTGGTCTCTAACATCTCTAACTTCGTCCCATGTTAGATCCATTTTTGTACCTGTAGCGGCCCAATCATGTATACCAATATTAAATTCTTGTTTATCAAAGTCGTAAGTAATGTTGCTTTCATCATAGATGTCTCTAGGCTCTACGTCATCTGTATATTCTACATCTGGATAACCTTCAGGAGCGTCCCAAAGTGTTTTCCATTCTCTTTGACGTCTTAGTAGTACACCTTCTTCTTTACCGTCATCATTACCGATTTCGCATAGTAAAGGATTTTCTTTACAATCAACTGTAATTCTTGTTATGTCTTGGGCAGTTGGTCTTTCAAGATCCGACTTTTCCCATAAACACCAACCAGATTCTTTACCATAGTTGTCTGGATCATCAGGATCATTACCTACTTCAAACGTTAAAAACTCAGGACCTTTGTATGTAAAGGTGCCGGTTTTGCCGTTTTCAAAACTATTTTTTCTCCACTCGTCCCATACTGGGTAAGTAAATGTTTTTTCTATTTTTCTCATATCTTTCAGCTCCTAAAACTATTTATCATTTACATGAAGGTTATTCGAACAACGCCTGAGCCGCCTTGCCCTGAACCACCCGCACAACATTTTGCCCAATTGTTACAGTATGAACTAACTCCAGGCATTCCTCCGCCTGATGGCCATTCAACGTGACAACCACATGAGCACCATGCTTCGTTAGTAACACTTACGGACATTTTACCAATTAATGGAGGTTGTCCTGATCCTGAATATGTATAAACACAATGGCAGTAACCATGTCCTGGTTCCCATCCTGTTGATCCCATAATTCCAAAATCTGCTCCAAAAATACCACATCTATTACAGTTTTCACAACCAAAGTGTGTATGCCTTGGACCCCATGCATCTCCGTTACACATCCAGCCACCACATCCACCTACTGCACAGAAGTTAGATAGGTTATGTCCATTAACATAACTCTTACATCCCATACCTGCACCACAAGTGTGTGCTTTACCACAAGGCCAACTACCACCAGCACATACACTGTACTGACAGCCCGGCGATGTAGCAATAGTTTTGGAAGCATAATTTCCGCCAGCACCACCAATTGTAAACATACAATAGTTACAACATGTACTACCAGGGCCGCCTCCGCCACCTGACCAAATCTCAAAAGTTACTGTACTTGCACCATCTGGTACA
>MDTB01082413.1_pt1 | contig 13784 bp, 13 predicted proteins | sample 811161 | NCBI WGS metagenome assembly MDTB01 (sample SAMN05326650, study PRJNA326480) | marine metagenome | isolation source: seawater | place: Mediterranean Sea | collected 2009
TGTTTCTAAAGCTTTTTTATCCCTCGCCTTTATGGAGAAAACCACGGGTGCCCTTTTAAGTGTTGATGGAGGTAATGTAGCTGCGATGGTAAGGTAATTTAAACTAAAAGATTAAATTATTTATGCTTGTGGGATTAAATACTTTATTTATAAATTTTCCAAATTCAAAAAAATGCAAAAATAGACAAACGCAAAATAGAAAAAATTAGCTTAAATTTTACACAGAGGTTTGTAGGCAAAAAAATTTTCGTCTTCAAAATTTAAACCTTGAAATTGAAAATGGAAGAAATGCACTCATATGGTGTGTCCTAATGAAACTTAATTATCGAATAGGTGATATAACTCTATTTAAACTGTTAAGCAAATTTAGGAGATTTATTTTTAAGTTCGTTTAAAAAAATACTAAATTAAATTATACTTTTCCCATATTGATTTTCTTTTTAATCTATCATCAGCAATTTCTTCTCCAATAAAGTGATGTTCTAAATTTTTAAAGCTTATATTTTTTGTAATCCAAGGATAAATTCCTGTAAATTCATATGCTTCTTCAAATAATTTTACTGTTTTTGCTTTTGTTATTAGTTCAAGAATATTATTTGGGAGAGGCATAGTTGATTCAATAATTATTATTGAATCTTCATGATTTAATTTTTCATATTCATATGCTAGATATGGAGAAGAAAATATTGCTATTTTTTCTCTATTCTTGATGTTGTGGACCAAATATTCATTTTGAGTATCATAACTTTCGGAAATATCAAATGGCAGAGACTGTCTTTCTAACCTTAAGTAGATCTGATTAGGAGATTTTAACCATTTTTTAACGAAATTTTCGGACCTTTTACAATCAGCTGGTGTTAAAACTTTAAAACCTGGTATAGAACCTAATAAAGATATATCCTCAAGTGAAAAATGAGAAAGTGTGGAATGATCATAACCTAAGCCTCCTCCCACTGACATCAATAATAAAGGGAATTTGGATTGCCCAAATAAAACTTTCACTTGTTCGATACATCTTAGAGTAATAAAAGGACTCATCCCATAAACTATTGGGTTAAGGGAAGAAGAAGATAGGCCGTAGGCAAAGTCTATAGCAAATTGCTCAGCTATCCCAACAAAATGGAAATTTTGAGGATATTCTTCTCGTAATCTATCAAGTGCTTTGGCCCCAAAGTCTGCAGAAATAAAATTAAATTTTTTATTGTTTAATAGATGCTCCGTTATGTGTTCGATAACACAATCTCTTTGTAACATTTTATTCAGCACTTTCTAAACTCCCTGAAAACTGAGATATTAATTCCGATATTTTTTCTTTACCGGGATGCTTATTATGCCACAAAGGAGAATCTTCCATGAACTTAATTCCTTTACCTTTAATAGTGTCCAGAATTATAACTTTAGGTTTTCTTCTATTTTTTTCAATGAAATCATCAATCAAACAAAGTTCATTAAAATCATGCCCGTCTATTTTTAAAACTTCACATCCAAAACCATTAAATTTATCTTCTAAATTTCCAATAGGCAATATTTTTTCAATATCTCCCAAAATGCATCTTTTATTATTATCAACTACTATTACTAAATCATTTAGTTTATTTGCTACTGCAAAAGTAATAGCTTCCCAAACACTTCCTTCATAACATTCTCCATCACCTAAAATTACAAATAAGGGTTTATTTACATTCTTATTTGCTATTAATATTCCACATGCCACCCCTACACCATGACCCAGTGAACCTGAGGGCTGAAGAATGTTTGAAATTTCCAAATTTGCATAAATCCCCAGTGAACTTCCATCTTCTCCAAATTTTTGCAAATAAAATTTATCTTTTTTATCTATATCAAGATAGAAAACGGATGCAGCATGACCCTTAGAAATAATTAAATTACCATTATTGTTATAACCAGCATTACCTGAAAGTAATAAATTCACTCCTCTTATATATATATAGAAATCCAAAAGAGAAAAAACTGAAGGTATTAAACATTCCTTTGAGTCTTCAACTAATTTTAAATAATTAATCCTTTCAGCAATAGTTTCCTTATTAAATTTATTTGATGAATAAGTCAACGTAAAAATTAAGCTTATATATAGCCTAGTTTAAATTTTAACAAATTATGGCTATAAGATTATCTATTTAAAATTTATTTACAATGTTTATATCAATAAATTTTTTATACAATCTTCAAGATAAATTAATTCATTGTTGATTTTAGCTTTGTAGCCTTTTAAAAGATTTTTAAAGATCTTGTAGTCTGATCTAATTAAATCCAAGGTATAATATCCAAAAATATTTTCATTTGCTTTGCAATTTATCATCAAAGATGCGATTAGGCTATCGTCTTTTGGATAACTTTTTAATAGAGAAGTTGGTATTCTTCCATATCTAATAGTTCTATAAGTTCTCATAGGACTTGAGTATAACCATGTGTCACTTTGAGGTATGTATAACTCATAAATAGGCAAGTTTTTTCCGAAAACTTGATATGCTCCTGATATACAACTATAAATATTATTCGAAGGTGTACTGTCTAGGAATTTAACTACATTTTCATTGATTTGGCAAATAGATATTTTTTTATTTTCTAAAAAAGAACTTACATATTTTCTGAAAGGAGTAAGTGATCCTGAAAAAAACTCAATTGGCTTCTCTTTATTGAATAGAAGGTCAACAAAACAATTTTCAAGTACTTTTAAATCAATATCACTTTCATAAATTACTGGGGAAACAACACAAGTTTTTCCCCACTGTTTATAACCTTTTACAAAAGCCTCACTTACTCCAACATAGAGTTCAAATTGATCATAATTATTAAGTAAACCATTGTATCTCTTTTCCAGGTTAAATCTAAAATCAATTAATATTATTGATTTAAAGTTAGAAAGCGCTCTCTTTAACAATTTAAATAATTTTTTTTCAAACTTTAAAGGCAATATCGTTCTATTTATTAAAGAAATAGTATATAAAATTGGGCAAATGATATTTAAAAGTACGAAATTTGAAGAAAAATAAAATTTTTTCCACTTTTTAAAAGAAACAGAGGTGAAAGATAATTTCGGTAAAAATAATTTAAAAATAGTTGATATTAATGAGTCATAAATACTAAACATATTTAATCCCTTAAATCCTAAGAATGAATTTAAGTATTCCGTTACAATTAAAATTTTGGGTATTTTTAGATTTTTTAATTCTTTATAAGTTGATGGTGCTCTACATGCTTCAAAAACAAATGCGAAATCAGCTTTAATATTAGGATCTATTAAAATAGAGCTATAATCATATTTTATGTTTAATTGTTTTAAAATTCTTTCTAAATAATGAAGATAATCTTCTAGGCCTTTTGTTGACTCATGATTATATAGAACTACATTAGCTTTCATTTTATAATTTTTTATTATTGTTTGAATTTAATTCATCAAAATAAAAACGATACTTTTTGTGAGCATTATCTCTAATGTCTTTAGAATAACTAATTGCTTTACTTATTTTAGTATCGATAAATTCTCTATTAAATATTTTCAAATTAAACTTTTTACTCCAAACTGTTGTTATTTCTGAAAATATTGAGTCTTCATATTTTTTTATACTTAAAGGTAAGATACCATGCCTCAAAGAACGATAAGATCTCAATGGACTAGAGTATGGCCATTTTTCTGACTGAGGAATGTACAATTCATAAACGGGAAGTTTATAAATATTGGTATTGTAGGCATGGGGACAAATCCATAATGGTAAACAAGTATCATTAAGATACTCAATAAAAGCATTTTTATAAAAATTTCTTGCTTTTTCAAAAACCGTATACTTAAATCTTTCTTGATCTTCATTATCAAATGATTCTAAATCTAATTCTTTCAAAGGGTTCTCAGAATTTATCTTAAGAACATTTTTTTTGATGAGCATATCTTCTTCATGCAGAAGAAAGTTTGAAAATTGATCTTTATCATTTATAAAATCTTTCGCTATGGGTAATTCATAAATAACTTCATGATATTTTTCTGGCAATAATTTAATTAAAGTTCTTGTTAATTCATAATCTTTAGTCTTTTCGTCATAATTAAAATTATTTAAATAATTATAATAAAAATCAGATTTTGATTCTTTTTTATTTAAAGTGTTTTTACTTTTAAGATTTGTATAGAAGTGAATATTAGAGAACCAGTCTTTAATTTTTATTAATTTGTCTAGATCCTGACTCGCACATGTTTCATTCAGATATTCATATGCTTGGCTAAATATTGGATAATCTTCTTGAAGATTTTTTACTATTTGTTCAGTAAGATATTTTCTATAACCTGATATCCTTCCAGAGAAAAAACATATATTAAGTTTTCTAGAATAAGCAAATCTAATTAATTCCGGGTTTGGCAAGATTTCTGCAATTATTATATTTTTATTGAATTTTTTATAACCTTTTGCTAAAGCAGGCATCGCAATTACTATAGAATTAAAATATTTAGCAGAATTTGAGAATTTTTTAAATCTAGTTTCAAGCTCATTTTCATATTCAGTTAATAAATATCGTTTAAGTTTCTTAAACAACCTGTTTTTAAAATTTTTAAGTGAAAATTTATCAAATGATCTAAATTTATTATCGTTGAATAAAGTCCTTTTTTTATTATCATCAATAAAAATATCTAGCAACCTACAAATCAAATGTTTAATTTTTTTTACTTTTGAGAAAGTATTAAAAGAATAGATATTAGGAAATATTTCAGTTATAAATTCCGTGGCAACAAGATTTATAGAGAAATTCTCATCAAAATCTTCATTTGAACTTATATCTACCGATGGCTCTATTACGAAATTATGGTAATTAGGTGCTATTTTTGGAGTTACTATAATTTCAATCTCAGAATGCTTATTGCTTTGTGATATCCAATCCTTGATGTAAAGTATGTAATCTGTTATTGGTTGGAGACCAGTATGATTTCCTATAACAATATTATATTTATTCATTTTATGTAAGTGAAATCAAATTTTTTAAGATTAATGATGGACTAGAGTAGTGGTTATATTTTTCATAAACAAATGAAGAGTAATCATTAGATAATTTTTTGTTTTCTTTAAATATTTCAACAATATTAATTAGTTCCTTCATATTTTTGTACGTAATCAATTCATTACCAAATAACATTTTAGCTGAAGGTGTTTCCTGAATAATAGGCGTTGATCTTGTGGCAATAGATTGAAATACTCTCCCCTTAATCTGATCAACCGGTTTATCTGTATGTAAATGATTCATTGTTAAAGGAATTATACTTAAGTCTATAGATCTCATTAAAGCAGCATATTGAACTTCATCTAAGTATTTACTTTTATTCATTATTCCTCCACCATTAACTATTTTCAAACCACACATCGACAAGGCATTAAAACATTTAGATCTCATACCATCAAGACTTCCAATAACACCAATACCCCCTTTTCTTTTTTTATCAAAATAAAATTTATTTCTTTGCACAGGACATGCACTCCATATCCAAGATGTATTGTTTCCCCAATCTGCATAAATTCCAGATTTATTTCTTATTTTATGAACTCTTGCTATTGAATCTAATTGAACATTTATATCAGAGATGATGGAATCCATTTTTTCATCATTTAAAAAGAATTCGTTCCCTTCATCATGATCAAAGTAAAACTGTGCTAACTTACATCTTGTGATTTCCTTGATGGAAGTTAAGATGCTTGGTCCAAGTGATTCTGAATGGAAAGTTCTATTCACTATTACCAAGTTTGGTTCCCATGGACCTGATATTGATTGCTTGATTCTATTTAAAAGTTCCTTTTCTAGATTAATTTCATTTATATGGCTATTGTTAACTCCTCGATTATTATACTTTTTACATAAATCCTGATAAACCACCTCTCTAATATCAACACTAACAGCTGATTGACTCTTAAATGGCAAAACAATTTCCGTATGTCCCGGTTCTTCTAAGTAAGAACCTCTTTGAGCATGTTGGAGGAATAAGATTTTAAATTCCTTCATTTGCGTCGATTAAAGTTTGTAAAATTTATAATTTTACTAAGTTTATAATACTTTGAGTTTATTTAATTAAATATTTAATTTATTTTTAAATTGAAGGGCATGTGTAACCAAAACCATGAACTAATTGATAGCAAAGAGTTAACGCCATTATTTCTGATTCATGATATGTCTTAGTTTCAGTTACGACCTCAATTTTTGAATTGATTTCTTTAGAAGTTTTTGCTGTTATTAAAGCTGTGGTATACCCTCTATCGTTGCAATATTTAAACATATGTTCAATATCTTTACTTCTACCAGAACTGCTAATACCTAAAATAAGGGTATTTTTAGTATCTAAACTTTCTTCAAAGCCAATCAGCCAATTTTTTAACCAAGTTTCGAAAGAAGTATCGTTAATTAATGAAGTGGCTACAATAGCTGAACCAGGACAATAGGTGGATTTTTTATTTTTTGTTAATCTTGAAATATCGACTGCTCCATGATCTGCAACAGCTAAATTCCCACCATGACCAACTAAAACTATATTTTTAGAATTATTGAAACAATCTTGAAGATTTTGCCAAGAACTGGAGTTTACAATATCAAAATGCATTTTGTTGAACTCTCCAATTGGAACGAGTTCAGTAGGTCTTGTAATTTTATTTAAACCTTCATTTAAAGTTGAGACCACTTTTAAAATTTCATGTTATTCAATATTAATTCAATAGTTAGTTTTTTGCTTACTTTTTCTTTTTTTTTTTTTAAAGTTTGGAAATTCAAACAAATATATTTTCATAAAGAAGACTAAATGAACATTTTAACGAAAATCATTATGCTATTATGAGAAAAATTTTTTTTAATTTTGGATTGCGTATTAGTTAGTGCATCTTCTAGTTCAAAGGCTTTTCAAGGACTAGCAAAAAGGTTTTCTGCTATAGAACCTCCAACATGGTCTCTTCTTTTAGCAGAATCTTGCAGGGCAAAAGGTTTTGAAGTTTCAATAATAGATGCTGAAGCAGAGGGCTTGTCGGACGATATGGTATCAGAAAGATTAAAGACTATTAACCCTAAACTCATATTATTTGTTGTTTATGGAGCTAATCCCAACGCGGGGACAACTGGGATGATTGGAGCTATAAGATGTTGTAAACATATAAGAGAGACTGGCATCAAAAATCCAGTTTGTTTTGTAGGTTCACATGTAAGTGCCCTCCCAAAAGAGGTTATCTCAATCAAAGAGATAGACTTTATCCTTCTTAACGAGGGAGTTTATGCCTTGCACAACCTCATAAGAGAATTAAACAAAAAAGAGCCATCTTTTAAAAATGTTAAAGGAATTGCATTCAAGGAGAATGGAAGTTACATACTGAATGAACCAGAAAAGATTGTTCCCCAATCAAAAATGGACGAGGACCTTCCTGGATATGCTTGGGATTTACTTCCATTCAAAGAAAAGCCTTTAGATTTATACAGAGCTCATTTTTGGCATGCTGAGTTCAAAGATGAAAATAGAACACCATTTGCATCTATTTACACCAGCTTAGGATGTGTATTCGGTTGTGAATTCTGCATGATAAATATCCTCAATAGAACTGATAATTCTGATGAAATAACTGCTCAGGACAGTAGCATTATGAGATTTTGGTCTAAGGAGTGGATATTCAGACAATTTGATATTTTACACTCTTTTGGTGTTAAGACTCTTCGGTTTGCAGATGAGATGTTCTTCTTTAAGAGAGATGTTTATATCCCTATTTGTGAATATCTTATAGAGAAAAATTATAAATTTAATATTTGGGCTTATGCTCGTGTTGATACAGTTAAAAAAATTGACTTAGAATTATTTAAAAAAGCAGGGATAAATTGGTTATGTCTTGGGATAGAAGCAGCCAATAGAAACGTAAGATTAGAGATTTCCAAAGGGTCCTTTAAAGATACTAAAGTTGATGAAGTAGTTGAATTAATAAAAAATTCTGGAATAAGCGTATTGGGCAATTATATTTTTGGTTTCCCGTATGATACGAAAGAAACAATGCAAGAGACACTTGAACTTGCTTTAAAGTTAAAATGTGAACACGCTAATTTCTATGCCTGTACTGCCTTACCAGGTTCATCTCTTTATTATCAATCAAAACAAAAGGGATGGTATGTTCCTGAATATCCAAATTATGAAGAATTTGCTTTTTTATCCTACGAGCATCATCCACTCCCTACTAACACTTGTACTGCATCAGAAGTTTTAGAATTTAGAGATACTGCATGGAATATCTATTTCTCAGACAAAAATTACCATAAAGTTGTAAAAGATAAGTTTGGAGATATCGCATTAAAAAATTTAACTTCTATGGCTGGTATCAAATTAAAAAGAAAATTATTAGAGAAAAATATACAAAAATAATTTTATAGTTCAGCAATTAAAGCAATAAATTTATATTTCAATTTTATTACCAATTTAATCGAAACTAATAAAAAAATAGAGCTTACAACTATAGAAATGATAGTTCTAATGCTATCAACATTTCCTGAAATAAAGGCTTCTCTTGGTGGACCTAAGTACTGATAAAGTAAATTAAATTTAGTTAAGAATTGTAATCCACCCAAAGCCTCTTTTCGATACATAATAGGGGATGTTAAAAATAATAATTGGACAATAACAGGAATAATTTGCGCAATATCTCTTATCCATAGTGATGCTACAGAGGTAATTATAGATATCCAAAATACTCCTATAAACATAACAATTAATGGGCCTATAGCACTAAATAAATTCAAAATAATAGAACTATCAAAAAAAATAAGTACGGCGATAAGCATTCCTAATGCTTGCAAAAATACTTGTACTTGAAATATATATTCTTCAGCTAAAATGTCATATATTGAACCAGAATAATTTAAGATTCTATTTTTTTCTCTTATTAATAAATCGCTGAATGAGACCAAACATCCACCAATAAAAGTCCAAATACTAATTCCAAATCCAAGAAATATAAAATAATCTTTAGCCGAGGGAACTTTGAAAACAGTTCCGTAAACCAATCCAAGAACAACAACTTGTAATAAATTCGTCAACCCAATCCATAAGCTCCCTAAATAGGTTCTATTATATCTAGCAATATTTCTGTACCAAGCTAAAAACCATATTTTGTATAAGTAGCTAAATCTAATTCTTTTAAATCTCATAATTCTTTTTTTTAATATGAGTTGTATTCTTCTTGATAGCATTCAATTGCCTTAGAAATTTCACCAAAATAAACCATGTGACCTTTCTTAAGGACAACACCTTTATAACAAAATTCTGTTAAAAGATCAAACGAATGGCTTGCCATAACTAGGGTATTACTTTGGCCTAAGAAAGACTTAAACCTTTTTGATGCTTTTGTGTTAAATTCTTTATCAGCAGTTCCTATGCCTTCATCAATAACCAAACAATCGTATTTGAAAAATGGTGAGGTCAAAATGGAAAAAAGTAACCTTACTCTCATTCCATCACTGTATGAAGCCATCGACTTATTAATAAAATCTGATAATCCACTAAATTTACAAATTTCCTCTAAATAATCATCAAACCCATCAAAAGATCCAAAATAATTCAAATATTCAGCTTTTGCTGCATAAATACCTGCCATATCAGTGCTTACTAGGAAACTTTTATCTAAGAGACATTTTACTTGCATGCCTCTTTTTATAATTCCAGAACTTTCTTTATAAATGCCAGAAATTAATCTTAAAAGTGTACTTTTACCAGCACCATTTTCTCCAAGTAAACCAATTTTATCTCCATGATTAATAGTAAGATTAAAATCTTTTAAAGCCTTAAATTTTTTGATCGCTTTTAAGTTTTTCCTAGTTACAAGATCTTTTAAAGATAATCTTTTAAAATAAGAAAATTCGCAAGAAATATTATCTAAAACTATGCTTTTTTCCATATATCAATTTACTTTAAATTTTAAATATTATATACTTTCATATGATCCTTTTGAATTTAATTAAAAAAAAATTTTTTTCTTGAAAAGAAAATATCTATTTGATTAAATAATTAAATGCATTTGAAAGATTAATCATAATTATGTTTTTTTCAGAAAAAGAAATATATAAGAGATATCAATCTAATATCAAAGGAAATGAAATTCTAAGAATTGGAATTGCAATAGCAATATTTGACAATAAAAAAAGATTGCTCTTAGAGAAAAGGAGTGATTGCGGTTGGTGGGGAATTCCTGGTGGAGGATTAGAAATAGGTGAAACTATCGAAGATTGCGTATTTAGAGAAACATATGAAGAATTTGGAATTAAATTAAAAAAAAAAAGGATTAAGACTCTTCAATATATATTCAAATCCAAAAGATCATCGAATAGTTCAATATCCTGATAATAGGATACAATTAGTTGACTTTATATATACTTATAATGATGAAATCGGGGAAATAACTTTAAGTGATGAAAGTTTAGACTACGGTTTCTACAATAGGCAAAACATCCCTAAATTTATCGTACCTCCATCTATAAAGCCATTGAATGAATTATTCAAACTCTAAAAAATACTATCTTCAATAATTTCTTACAGATAAAAATTTCGATTATAATTAAGTGAAAGAAATTAAAATTCTAGTTTTACAACATCAACAAAGGAGCCACTATAAAAAAGAGCCTGGGCATACAGAAGTCGTCCTCCCTTTATTTGATCAAAAGAAATTTACTTTAGACATAAGAGAAATAGTATATCAAGACCTAGTAAAAAAATTCAATGCTAGAGGATTGCATTGTGATTCTAAAGAAGATAAATTACTTCTGAAAAATTTATTAAAGAGAATAACGGAATGTACTTTTAATTGGATTCCAGACTTTATTTTAGTAAACAGAACTTTTCATAATGAATCCCTTGGTAAAACTATTCTTGAAGAAATATCTACTAAGTTACGAAGTAAATGTGTGCAATTATTTTTCGATCACGATTTAAAAAATAAATACATGCTAGAAGATGAGAAGCAAGATAGTCTTGCCTCTAAATTAAATATTCAAATCGCAAGTCCAATAGTCGCTAAAATGATCAAACAAAAAGATCCCCCATTTGAGGATTGGAGCAACACAGAATCTTGGTTTTTCATGCCCTGTCCTGTAAGTAAAAAACTATTTGCTCCAAAATTAAAACCTAAATTCAAGATTGGACTATATGGATCTTTAGATGGAGATAGAAAATTAACTTTTGCCTTCTTGAAAGATATGAAAATATCTTTTAAATACGGAGGTGGAATTATGAATATGGAAAAATTAATTGATTTAAAAGAATATTCTGATTTAGTAAGTAACACTCAACTACATATTTTAAACCATACTATAGAAGATCAAGTAAAAGGAAGAGTTTTTCAAGTGCTTTCAGCTAGGTGTGCTCCTCTGCACCAAATATCTAGATCCGCTTATGAAATTTTTCAAGATGATATGTTGTATTTTAAAAGTATTTTAGAAATTCCATATCTTATAGATTTTATGCATAGTAAAAGATTTAATCTACAAGAATATGCAAAATTCCTACATAATAAATATTCTTACCTATCTTCTCCTGAATTTTTTCTTGAAAATATTTTAAATAAATTATGAATTCCAAAGAAATAAATTTTATCTATCAAGGGTTTTCAAATTATATATTTAATGAAGAAAAAACTCTCTATATAAAAAAATTTTTCGAGTCTAAAGTCTTTTTTAAAGAAATTGAAAAATTTAATCTTATCCCAAAAGAAAATAGCATAAACATCTTAATAAATCCAAGCATTTATATAAATACAAAACAGATCAAAAATAATTTAAAAAATAGTGATTTTATATTAATATTGGCTTTTAAGATAGTTGACTCAAGTCATCTTAAATTCAGAAATCCAATGATTGATTTTTTAAGAATAAAAACTATTAATTTTATACTTGAGAAAGAATTCTTTTTAAAAGATTTATTACTTAGGATAATTTCATCAAAAAAAACTTTTTCTAACTATAGATACCTTAAAAAGTTGATGAAAAATTTTATTTTTTTTGACAATATTTATATTTTTGATAAAAAAATTTTTAAAATTATTAAAAAAATAAACAAAGAAAATTTTAAAAAAATTCATTATATAAAAATTAATGAAAAATTTTTTATCAATATTGCTCATACGAATAATAAATTTTTACAGCGAATAAAAATTTATTAAATCTTAAATGAATCTTCGTAGTAAGCAAATTTAAAATATTTATATTTTATTATTATCATTTTTTTCAGAAATCAAACTTTTATACAAGGCATCCATGGAATATGAATTTTTGAAATGATTCGCACCTGCCAAAAGATCAATTTTATTCAATGGACCAAATTTTTGTGGAACAGCAATATATTTTTTTGGAAATCCAAAAAATCTGCCTTGATCTGAAGAAACTATGTTATGTCCACAAATATTTTCTTTTTCTAGTATAAAATTAATTTGTCCAGAAACACAGAAGCCATTCTCTTTAACAATAAATTCTTCTATAAAATTCCTGATAAGTTGTTCTTGATCATTTAAATCATCTTCATATATGTACTGTTCATTTTCCTTAATTGCTTCCATTGGATTTGTCCAGAGTTTTTCCAAACTTGGAAAATAAATTTCTTTTAACCATTTGTCAGAATCATGGAAATATTGGGAAAATTTTACTATTTCGTTTATTGAAGGTTTGTAGGTAAGTTGATTTTTGTCTATTTTTCTTATTGTCTCATTAAAAAAATCTCTATTGGAATTGAAAGTCCCATCTGTATTAAAAACGGGGAACTTTGGATTTATTTTGTTTATAACTTTTAACATACTCCAAGAAACAGATTCATTTTGTTTTTTAGGAATTTTATATGCATCAAGCCAAGATATTCCAAGCTTTTGACAAAAATCCATTAAAAGATTTCCATTCAAAAATGAATTCCTCTCGAAAAGTCCAATTTTTAGATTTCCCGGAAAATTATCTTCCCAAAATGAAATTCTTTTTGAAAAATCTTCAAGAGGAGGAGACTCCTTAAGTTTGATAGAAAGTGGAGTAACTGAATTTGATTTGTACCAAAAGTTTTTTTCAGGATTATTGATCCTTAATGAAGGCAATGAGATTCCATGGGACATAATCCATGAATTAATATGACTAATCCTATGTCTTATAGGTTCTCTGGCATAAAAAATTATATAAACTTCTTTGGCAATTGTTTTAATAAATTTTTTAAATCTAACTATATCATCATCTATCAAATGAGTATAAAAATTTTCCGAACTAATAATAAGTTTTTTGTCATGATGTATTTCAGATAAACTTTTTAAATTTTCTTTTACTCTATTTAAATACTTAATCCAATTCTCTAGAGAAGGTTTTTTTGTAGATAAATTTTCCCAATATGAGCGTCTAGCCATTTCCTCATCCCATCTGTTCTCTTCATATCCAATAAAAACAATACTAGTGTGATTTGGACCCATAAAATCAGGATATATGAATCCCTGATTGAGTAAATTATCTTTATTTTCGAAAAGAAATTCTTGTAAAGTACTAGTACCAGTTTTAGGTTGACCAATGTGAATAAAAGCCTTTTTAAACATAAAAATTTCCCTTAATGAAGGAAATTAATTTGCAGATAAAAAACATGAGTAATTAAAGTCCTAGAAAAACAATTATGTTTTTTTGCAATGATCATCTAATCAAAGTGATTAAATAATTAGCAAAATAGCAATGGAGCCAAGCGGATTCGAACCGCTGACCCCCTGCATGCCATGCAGTAGCCAAAAGCCTTGTAAATACTGGCAATTCCAGGGTTTATGACAGTTTTTTAA
>MDTB01019515.1_pt1 | contig 13783 bp, 11 predicted proteins | sample 811161 | NCBI WGS metagenome assembly MDTB01 (sample SAMN05326650, study PRJNA326480) | marine metagenome | isolation source: seawater | place: Mediterranean Sea | collected 2009
AGAAACAGACATTTCGCCTGCAACTGCAGAACCTAAAGTCACTAGCGAACCTGCTAATGCTGTAAGTCCTATTTTTTTAAATTTATTCATAAAGTACTCCTTTTATTGTTGTATTCATATGAACAGAGGGATTTTTATCAGAAATAGCTTTATTTATTGAAAATATTAGTCAAAGTGCTCATTTTTTCCATAACTGTGATATTTTTATCACTCAATAGGCCCTTTATTTTAAATAATTCTGAGATATTTAATATTTTCTGATATTTATTTAAAGCATGAAAACATATCTCTCTAAAACAAGTATTTTATTAATCATTTTACTATTTACTCTTAATTCATGTGGAATTTACAAAAGGTCGGACATTAAGGATAATCCTGTCAACGTAGATGATAGAGTAAAAAAAAACATTCAAGAAGGTAGGGGCATTAGATTTGGTGGAGGGGCTACACGTGGTGGCGACTTTGATTTTGCTTCGTCAAACCCTCTTTGGAGAGGTGCCATAGATGTCTTAGATTTTGTGCCGCTGACTAACGCAAGTTATTCAGGAGGAATTATAATCACAGAATGGTTTTCATCAGAAAATAATACTGAAAACACCAATAGGGAATTAAAAATTACAGTAAGATTTATGACAAATGAAATAAGAGCTGATGCAATTAAAATTTTAGTTTTTGAAAAATCATGTGCTCAAAACAATAATTGTAAAACAAAAAAAATAAAATCAAAACTTGAAGGTGAGTTAAAGTTAGCTATCTTAAAAAAGGCTGCACTATTTGAAAAAGATGATTTCAAAAAATACAAAGAAACTAAGGGTAAAAATAAAGCCGTCGGGTTGGGGAAAAAAAGATAAGCATTTCTTAGGGTGGACAGATATAATTTTAAATTAGTTGAAAAAAAATGGCAAGAGTTTTGGGACAAAAACAAAACTTTTAAATCTGAAATAAACAATAATAAAAAAAAATTTTATTGTCTAGAAATGTTCCCATATCCATCAGGAAAAATTCACATGGGACATGTGAGGAACTATACAATTGGTGATGTCTTAGCAAGATTCAAAAAGTTACAAAATTTTAACGTGCTACATCCAATGGGATGGGACTCATTTGGTATGCCAGCTGAAAATGCGGCAAGAGAAAACAATTTAGATCCAAAAGAATGGACTGAAAAAAATATTTCTACCATGAAAACACAACTTAAAAGATTAGGTCTTTCGATAGATTGGGACAGGGAAATTTCAACTTGTTCACCAAATTATTATAAACACCAACAACTTTTCTTTTTAGAATTATACGAAAAAGGTTTAGTTTATCGTAAAGAAAACTATGTTAATTGGGATCCTGTCGATCAAACTGTACTTGCTAACGAACAAGTTATAGATGGAAAAGGATGGAGATCTGGTGCCCAAGTAGAAAGAAAAAAACTAAATCAATGGTTTTTTAATATATCTAAATTTTCGGAACAATTGCTTGATGGTTTAAATAGTTTACCAGAATGGCCTAATAAAGTTAAAACCATGCAAAAAAATTGGATTGGTAAATCATTTGGTTGCGAAGTAGATTTTAAAATTGAGGGTGATTTACCTATAAAGAACATTAAGTGTTTCACAACAAGGCCTGATACGTTATTCGGATTCTCTTTTCTAGCTTTATCAGTTGACCATCCATTGTCTAAATATTTTGAAAACAATTCAGAATTTCAAAAATTTAAAAATCAATGTTCAAAAACTGGAACTACTGAAGAGTCTATCGCACAAGCTGAAAAAATTGGTTTTAAAACAAACCTTATAGCTCTTAATCCCATGGATCCGGAAATGAAAGTTCCTGTATATTTTGCAAATTTTGTATTGATGGATTATGGTTTTGGAGCTGTCTTTGGATGTCCTGCTCATGATCAAAGGGATTTTGAATTTGCAAAAAAATATAATTTAAAGATCAAAACAGTTGTTAGACCAAAGGATAAAGGTAATGATTTTGAAGTTAAAAATGAAGCTTATGTTGAAGATGGATTAATGATTAACTCATCTTTTTTAAATGGTCTTAAAACTCCGGGGGAAGCAATCGATAAAAGTATTGATCATCTGACTAAAAAAAAAATAGGAAAAAAGAAAATTAATTTTAGGCTAAAAGATTGGGGAATATCGCGTCAAAGATATTGGGGTTGTCCTATACCTATAGCATACGATAGAGATGGAAACATCTTAAAGGTTCCTAAAGAGATGCTACCTATTAAACTACCAGAAAGAATAAGTCTCAATACAAAAGGAAATCCTTTAGATCATCAAAAAAAATGGAAAGAAATTGAAATCGATGGAAAAAAATACACTCTTGATACTGATACACTTGATACTTTTGTTGATTCTTCTTGGTACTTTCTACGTTTTTGCTCACCAGAAGAAAAAGAGTATGGTTTTAATATAGAAGATATCAAATATTGGATGCCTGTCGATCAATATATTGGTGGAGTTGAGCATGCAATTTTACACTTGTTATATTCTAGATTTTTCATGCAAGCACTTAATTTTGATAATCAAAATTTTATTTCACCAGAACCATTCCAAGGTCTTTTCACACAAGGGATGGTGTGTCATGAAACTTACAAAGATGAAAACAGCAATTGGGTAAGTCCAAATGAAGTGTTTACTGATAATGGAAAAGATTATTTCAAAATAAAAGATAAAAAAAAAATTATAGTTGGACCGTCTGAGTCAATGTCAAAGTCAAAAAAAAATACAATTGACCCAGAAAAAATTATGGATCAATTTGGTGCAGATGCAGTGAGATTTTTTATACTTTCAGATAGTCCTCCAGAAAAAGATGTGCAATGGTCTGAACAAGGAATGATCGCAGCCTATAAATTTGTTCAAAAGTTCTGGTTATTACACTCAAAAATTATTAAGGACATTAAGGATAAGAAAAGAAAAAACGAAAACATTGATTTAACAATTTATACAAACAAATTGATTGAAAAATATACTTTCAGTTTAGAAAAATTTAATATGAATGTTTTAATAGCTTACCTACATGAAACTTATAACTTTTTAACTAAAGAAATTGAAAACTCGGATATTAAAGACTTAGAGGAAAATTACTCAAAGATTTTAATTTTGATGTCTCCTGTGCTTCCACATCTTGTAGAAGAATGTTTGAAAGACATTCAAAAAAATAAAAGTATTTCCTGGCCTGTCGCTCAAAAAGAGTACCTGGAGGAAAAATTTGTAAATATAGTGATTCAAGTTAATGGTAAAAAAAAGTCTTTAATCAAAATTGAAAAAGATTTAGACGAAAAAATTCTTTTAGAAAGTGTTAAAAAAGATAAAAAAATCACAAATTTTCTTGAAAAGAAAAGTATTTTTAAACATATAATTGTTAAAAATAAGCTGGTAAATTTAATAGTAAAATGAAATCATTAATATCTATAATTTTTTTTTCAATAATATTGACGAGTTGTGGATTTAATCCAATCTATAGTTCAAAGAATAGTAATTTTGAAATTATTGAAATTACTAACAATAATAAAAATAAGAATTCATTTGCAATTGAAGAAATGGTTATGTCACTTTCAAATGAAGATGCATTAAAAAAACTAAAGCTAGAAATAGATTATAAACAGTTAATCACAACTATTCTAAAAGATAGCAAAGGCGATCCATCTAAGAAAAAATTGTCAATTACTGTAAACTTAAAAATCAAAAATGAAAGGGACAATGTTTTGGCTAACAAAAGCTTTCAAGAAGAATTTAATTACTCCGTCCAAAGTGATAAGTTTAGTATGTCCCAATATGAAGAAAACATTACTGATAATCTGAATAATAAAATTTCTAACGATATAACCTTTTTACTGGGCACTTTATAATGATAGTCAAATCTTTTGAAGTAAGTCATAAGAAATTTGATAAGCAGTGTTTTTTTTTGGTTTATGGTGAAAATGCGGGTCAAAAAAATGAAATCATTCAAATCTTAAAAAAAAATTTCACAGGTAAAACTGAAAATTATGATGAAATGGAAATTCATAACAATAAAGAATTATTTTACGAAAAAATACTAAATCAATCTTTATTCGAAAAAGAAAAAATAATAGTTATAAACAGATGTTCTGAAAAACTTTATGAAATTATTGAAGATATTTTAGATAAAAATATTTTAGATATTAAGATTATATGTAATGCAGATATATTAGAAAAAAAGTCTAAATTAAGAAACCTTTTTGAAAAAAATAAAAATTTAGTTGTGGTACCAACTTACAAAGATAATTCTATTACCTTAGTAGAAATAGCAAAAAAGTTTTTTTATAACTATAAAATCAGCATTTCTCAGGAAACTATTAATCTCTTGGTAAATCGATGTAATGGAGATAGAGGTCATCTAAAATCTGAATTAGATAAAATCCTCATGTACATGCAAGACAAAAAAAATATTAGCTTAGAAGAGATTTACAAATTAACAAATCTTGTTGAGAACTTTAATATTGGTGAATTGGTAGATAATTCCTTATCAAAGAACACAAAAAAAACCTCAGAAATAATCAATGAAAGTAATTATAAATCTGAAGATGGGATATTGATTTTAAGAACGTTCCTTCATAAAGCAAAAAGATTGTTAAGCATTTATGAAAAGCAAGATGGAAAATTAAATTATGAAAGTTTGATAAACAATTATTCACCTCCAATTTTTTGGAAAGAAAAGCCAATAGTTAAAAATCAACTTGAGAGTTGGTCTAAACCGAAGATAAGAGATTTAATTATGAATATAAATAAGACAGAAATTTTCTTAAAAAAAAACAGCTCCATTAGTTTAATGTTAGTTTTCAATCTTATTTATGAGACGGCAGAAAAAAATTAGTAATATTTTTTGATTATGTCTATTAAGTGATTAAGCTGATTTAAATCTTTGTAATCAAAAGTAACATATCCCCTATTATTTTTCTTATTAATTATTTGGGTTTTAAGACCTATTTTTTCCATTATATCGCTTTCAAGTTTTCTAATATTAGGGTCCTTGGAATTTTTAATTGTCTTACTTGGAGACTTGTAAAGTCTTACGAGATTTTCAGTCTGTCTTACTGATAAATTTTTTTTTAAAACTTTTTTTGCAATTTGATCTGAATTGTTTAAACCAACTAAAATTTTAGCATGTCCTGGGGAAATTTTGTTTGCTTTTATTAAATCAATTATGAAGTCAGAGAGAGTTAAAAGTCTTAAACTATTTGTTATGTGACTTCTGCTTTTTCCTATAAATTTTGCAACTTGATCTTGATCATAATTAAACTCGTCAATTAATCTTTTATAACCCTCTGCTTCTTCTATAGAATTTAAATCATGTCTTTGAACGTTTTCAACAATACCAAATTCAAGGGCTTTTTTATCATCCGCCTCGATTATAACTACAGGCACCTCATGTAACCCAGCTCTTTGAGCAGCAAGCCACCTTCTCTCTCCAGCTATTATCTCATATTTATTTCCAGCTGAAGGCCTTGCAATAATTGGCTGAATAATTCCTCTAGACTTAATTGAATTAGTTAACTCCACTAGACTTTCTTCATCGAATGTTTTTCTTGGTTGATATCTATTTCTAATTAAATCGCTGACAGAAATTTGATTGTTTTTTAAAACTGTTTTTGTATCTCCTATTAAAGAGGATAATCCCCGTCCCAAGCCTTTTTTATTTTTAAAGATACTGCTCATGCTGCTGTAACATAGCTCGATTCTTGAGCTAAAAACTCCTCCGTAAATTTAATGTAAGATTTGCTACCCGGACATTGTTTATCATATATTAAAACAGGAACTCCATGTGAGGGTGCCTCCGATAAACGAACATTTCTGGGGACTACAGTTTGATACACTTTTTCTTTAAAATAATCCCTTGCGTCTGTCTCAACTTGTGCGGATAGTCTGTTTCTTTTATCATACATCGTTAACAAAATTCCTCTTACATTTAAACTAGGATTTAGCCCAACTTTGACTCGATCAATTGTTCTAATAAGTTGTGTTATTCCTTCCAGCGCGAAAAACTCTGTCTGCAAAGGTACAACTAAAGAATTTGAAGCCACCAGAGCCATAACAGTCAATAAACTTAAAGATGGTGGACAATCAATGAGTACATAATCGTATGCATCGCTAGAACTGTTTAAATATGCGGTTAATTTTATCTTTAAAAGATGGGCTCTATTCTCATCATCTGCAGTTTCAACCTCCAAACCAGATAAATCCACGTTTGACGTAACAATATCTAAATTATCAAAATTAGTTTTCTGGATCGCATTTTGAATATCTTCTTTTCCATTCAAAACACCATAAATTGACTTACCCATATCAGCTACATTAGATAAACCTAACCCAGTTGTAGCATTTCCTTGTGGATCCAAATCTATAACTAGTATTTTTTTACCGCTTAAACTCAACCCTGCAGCAAGATTAATCACGGTTGTTGTTTTCCCCACACCCCCTTTTTGATTAATTACAGAAATGATTTTTTCTTTCATTTTTTTTTACTCACTTTATTTATCTTAATTAAAATTGAATCTTTGTCTGTTAAACTTTTTTTTTCAATAAATTCTAATTCCCATTTTTTTAAACATTGCTCAATAGAACTTTTTCCACTTTTTCCTAAAAACAAAATAATGTTTTTAAAATCATCAAAGTTTTTTGTTACTAAATCTAAAATTATCGGCAAAGGTTTAAAGGCTCTAGCTACAATTAAATCAGTGCTTAAATTTTTTTGATCGTAGATATCTTTGTTTATAACCTCAGCATTTAATTCAAATTTTGAAATAACTTTTTTTAAAAAATTGCCTTTTTTGTAACTTTTTTCGTAAAGATAAAATTTCATATTCGATTTTTGTTTTTTTTTGATTATAGCTATAACTAAACCTGGTAAGCCTGGGCCAGAACCTAAATCAGTACAAGATAAATGGTTTTGATCAATTAAATCAATGATTTGTGCACAATCGATTATATGTCTTTCACCAGCAATCTCCTCAGTATGTTGGCTAATTAGGTTAATTTTTTTGTTCTCATCTAAAATCATTTCTTTAAATTCATCTAATTCAAGAAATGTTTCACGTGAAACATTCAAAGCTTCAAGTTTTGAATAATCAATTTTGTGCGAATCTATCAAGCTATCTTCTTAATAGACTTTCTTTTAAGATGTGACAACAGAATAAATACTGCGGCTGGAGTTATACCGTCAATTCTGAGGGCTTGACCCATTGTTTTGGGCTTAATTAGCTTGAATTTTGACTTGACTTCATTTGAAAACCCGGAGAAATTATCATAATTGATGTTATCTGGAATTTTAAGGTTTTCATCTCTTTTAAAGGCTAATATATCAGCATTTTGCTTCTTTAAATATCCTTTATAATGAGCATTGGTCTCCAATTGCTTATCGATATCTTTTGAAATAAAGCTCAATTCAGGCCAAATCTCTCTAATTTTTTCCATAGTAACATCTTTTTGAACCAATATGTTGCTAGCAGTCCTTAAAATGCCGTCTTTTGCTATTTTTATACCGTATTTGGATACTTTTGAAGGCGAAATTTTCAATTTATCCATTTTAACTGAAATATTCCTTAGATTTTTGTTTTTTGTATTAAAAAATTTGGCTCTTTCTTTTGAGACTAAGCCAATATTTATCCCTAGCTCAGTTAATCTTAAATCAGCATTGTCAGATCTGAGGGTTAATCTATATTCAGCACGTGATGTAAACATTCTATATGGTTCAGCAACTCCTTTTGTTACTAAATCATCTATCATGACTCCAATATAAGCTTGTGATCTATCTAAAATCAATGGTTCTTTTTTTTGAATTGATAAAGCTGCATTTGCTCCGGCAATCAATCCTTGTGCTGCTGCCTCTTCATAACCAGTAGTTCCATTTATTTGTCCAGCTAAGTAAAAATTTTTGATCTTCTTTGTCTCTAAAGTTAAAAAAAGCTCTCTAGGGTCAACATAATCGTATTCAATTGCATATCCTGGTCTTATAATTTTAACTTTTTCTAAACCATTGATATTATGACATATTTTATACTGAATTTCTTCTGGAAGAGATGTGGATATACCATTTGGGTACACTGTATTATCATTAAGCCCTTCTGGTTCTAGGAAAATTTGATGTCTTGTTTTATCCTTAAATTTAAAAATTTTATCCTCGATTGAAGGACAGTATCTAGGTCCAACACCCTGAATACTTCCAGAGTACATGGCACTCTTTTTTAAATTTTCGGAAATAATCTCATGAACTTTATTATTTGTGTATGTCATACTGCAAGAGATTTGTTTGTTATAAACTTTTTTTGTTAAGAAAGAAAAAAAAGAAATATCTTTATCTGCATACTGTTGTTCGAGATTATCATAATTGATTGTTGTTCCATCTAACCTAGGAGGAGTTCCGGTCTTTAGTCTACCTAATTTAAAATTATATTTTTTTAATTGGTCCGATAAACCTAACGTTGGTTTTTCATCATACCTTCCTGCGGGTGTTCTTTTATCGCCTATATGTATCAAACCATTTAAAAAAGTGCCTGTTGTAAGTATTACTTTAGAACATTTGATTTCTGTGCTGTCTGTTGATCTAAGTCCTTTTATTTCATTATTTTCTATTATAAATTCTTTTATTGACATCGAAAATATGCTTAAATTACAATAGTTTAGAAGTTTTTCTTGTATTTCTTTTTTATAGATAGATCTATCACTCTGAGTTCGTAGTCCTTGTACAGCTGGTCCCCTACTTCTATTTAGAAGTCTAAATTGAATACCAGATTTATCTGCTATGTCTCCCATAACACCATCTAATGCATCTATTTCTCTTACTAAATGACCTTTCCCAAGTCCACCGATTGCCGGGTTGCAAGACATTTCACCTATTGTGTTTGTGTCGTTTGTAAATAATGCAGTTTTCACACCAATTCGTGCAGATGCAGCAGCAGCTTCGCAACCAGCGTGACCACCTCCTATAACAACAACATCAAATGAAAAATTATTTTTCATACTTTGAATTTATAATTGATGACGAAATTTACAAGTTTTAACAAAAAAACATCAAAAAGTTGGCTAATACCAATGATTTTTATAAAAAAATTACTTAAAATCCAGCAAAATCCAAATTATTTACCTATACAAAAATCGTTGAAAATACTACCTAATATGGCCTCTACATCAACTTTTCCAACAATTTTGCCTAAACTAACTTGCGCGAGCCTAAGATCTTCTGCACCTTTATCAAAATCTAAAGACTCAGTTTTGTCTTTAAAGTTTTGTAAGTTTATTAAGCACTCCTTTAAATTATTCTTATGTCTCTCTCTAGTTATAAAAACGTCGTCATTAAACTTCATGTCTGCAAGTAAATTTTTTTTAATACGATCTAATAATTCATCTATGTTTTTTTCTTTTAGAAAAGATACTGAGATTGGATCATATTTGTTGAGTCTATCTTTTACATCGAATTTATTTAGATCAGATTTGTTAATAACTAAAATCGTGTTCTTACTAAATAAATCATTCAAAAACCCATAAAAATCTACATTTTTTGGCTCTATAACTACTATTCTAAGGTCTGCTTCTTCTGCTTTTTTAAAGGCAAGCTTAATTCCCTCTTTCTCAATTACATCCTTTGAGTCTCTGATACCTGCGGTGTCTGAAATTATTACTGGATAACCAAAAAAATTTAGATTTGTTTGCAGCACATCTCTAGTTGTTCCAGCAACATCAGATACTATTGCAACATTTCTTTTACTTAGATAATTCATCAAAGTTGATTTACCAGAGTTGGGGGGTCCAACGATTGCAATTTTATAACCTGTTCTTATTCTTTCTCCAACTTCATAACTTAATAATATTTTTTTGATTTCATTCTCAATATTAGAAACATCCCTTTTGACATCATCAAGAACATTAGAAGGTAAGTCTTCCTCTGGAAAGTCAATCTTTGCCTCAATTTTTGATAAAATTTTAATTAATCTATCTCTAATATCATTAAATTTTAAATAAGATTTACCTTTTATAATATTTTGAGCTTGCTCCATTTGAATTTCTGTTTCTGCTGCTATTAAATCACCTATTGCCTCTGCTTGTAGTAAATTTATTTTTCCGTTTAGAAATGCTAATTTAGTAAATTCTCCAGGTTCTGCTAATCTGCATTTCTTTGTGCTTATAAGAGTTTCTTGAAGCTCTTTAACTACAGCTTTACTTCCATGGACGTGTAGTTCGGCCATATCTTCGCCTGTATAACTTTTTGGACCTGGAAACCATAAAACTATGCCTTGATCTATTGGATTAGAAGTGTTGATATTGTTTAATTCTAGAAGCGTTGCCTCTCTAGGCTTTGGCAGTGCCTTATTTGTTATAGCTCTAATTAGGAAACTGGTTTCTGGACCTGAAATACGTATTATCGCAACTCCTGAAGCCCCTATTCCGGTTGATAAAGCACAAATTGTCATTAGTTTATTATATATTGAATAATATATAAGGATATCATTATTATAATATGATTATTTGGTTAGCTTCATATCCTAAAAGCGGGAACACATGGTTACGTATGTTCCTTAAAAGCTATTTCATGAAATCAGACGAAAAATTTAGTCTTGAAAAATCAATTTCTGATAATTTTAAGCCGCAAGGATTTCCTGATCAAAAAATATTGGAAGAATTAAAGGTAGATTATTATAAATTTGAAGAAATAGCTAAAAACTGGGAAGCGATGCAAGACTATTTAAATTTAAACAATCAAACTAACTTTGTTAAAACTCATAATGCAATGTGCACGGTTGGTTCCTATAAATTTACTTCACATAAAAATACAAAAGGTGCAATCTATATTGTAAGAGACCCAAGGGATGTTCTCGTATCTTATTCACACCATTATGGTGTAGATTATGAAAAGACTTTTAAAATGATTTCTTCTCCTTATAACTGTGAATATCCAGAATCAGGAGGTAAAAGATATAAAAAAACACTTATGGGAAATTGGTCAAGTCACTACAATTCTTGGAAAAAATATAATTCCTGCAAAGTTTTAATTATAAAATACGAAGATATGATAATAAATGAATACGAGACTTTTATGAAAGTAATTAACTATTTGAAAGAAGTGAATGACACAGAATTTAACGAGGAAAAATTTAAGAAAGCTTTAAAACAATCTCAATTTAGTGAATTGCAAAAATTGGAAAAAACTGAAGGATTTTCAGAAGTAGGTAGAGGTGGTATTTTTTTCAGAAGTGGAAAAATTGGTGAATGGAGAAATGAAGTCTCCGTTGATTTAGTGAAAAAAACTGAAAAGGTTTTCAACAAAGAAATGAAAGAACTAGGCTACTTATAGTTTTTATTTGCTTCTATCATCATTTGATCAAGAGCTTTACAAAAGTCATTTGTAAATTGTTTTGTATCGAATAAGGGTGATTTTTGTATCTGATCAAAAAGATTTTTTCTAACTTGGTATAATTCATCTGTATTAGATGCGTAATATATCGCTTTTTCAAAATACTCTTCATCATTAGTTGCAATAAAATTTCCTATATTCGCATTTTTTATAATACTTTCACCACATCTTGAATTAAAGTTATATCCAGCTTTAGTGAGCACTGGGACGTTTTTCCACAATGCTTCGATTGTTGTTGTTACACCATTATATGGGAATGTATCTAGGCATAGATCGATCTTATCGTAAATATTTATATGAGAGGCAAAATCATTTCTTTTTGTTTTTTTTAGTATTTTAACACAATCAATCAAACCCTCTTTTTCAAATCTTTTTTTAATAACATCCTCACAAACATATAAAGAGGACTTTAAGATTATTTTTGAATTTTTTATTTTTTTTAGAATTTTTACCCAAACATCAAGAACTGCATCGTTCAGTTTCATAAAATTGTTTAGAGAACCAAACGTGAAATACCCATTCTTTTTAAAAGGTAATTCGTTAAAGTATCTTTTGTCCTCAAAACCACAATGTGCATTCCAAATTTCAGGAAGTTTGTAAATTTTTGATCCATAATATTTTTCCTCATCCTTTACAGTATTTTTGTCAGCTAAAATAAAGTCTACTTCTTTAAGTCCTGTCGAATTATTAAATCCCAACCAGCTTATTTGAAGCGGACATATTCTTGTATTAAAAATGCTTAGTCTGTTGTTATGCCACATGCCATTAAGATCAATTAAGATATCAATCTTCAAGTCTTGAATGACATCAATTATCTCTTGATCTGTTTTTTCACCTAAGACAGTCCAGTAATCAAATAGCGGGATAAGTTTTTCAGTAGTTTCATCATGCTCACGGCTCTTCAAAAGAGACAATCCATGTGTTTCAAATTTTGTGTGTTTCAAATCTTTTATAAGATTTTTGATGAAGTAAGTAATTGAATGATCCTTGTAATAATCAGGAGATAAAAAACCAATTTTGATTTTTTCCTTATTTTTGTCAATCTTGGACAATTGCTTAGCATTATAAACTTTAAATAATTTTGAAAATTTTTTTTGAAATTCTTCGAAATTTTTTTGATCCCATTTGTTAATGTACATATGTGTACTTATGTAAATCGTACCATAAAGTTTATTTAACTTGTTTATATCAAGCATTTCATCTAACTTTTTAATTCTTTCTTCATGCTTTAATAAGTACTTATAAATATCAAGTCCATGCCCTATATATCTCTCGTTTTTTGAAAATTTTTTTTCTGATTTAAGATACATTTCTTCAGCAATTATCATTTTATTTACTAAATCTGATTCTCTACGACCCATTTCTGCGCAAAGTTTAATATGGTTACACAAAGCATCTAAGGAAATTTCACCCAAATTGTCTTTTTCAAAAGCAGTTTCAAAATCTTTAAAAGCATATTCAATATCTCTGTCAGTCCTAGCCTTTTGAGACACTCTGCAAACCCCCAATAAATTATGTAAAGCAGGAGATCTATTTTGATCTGATGTTAACGATTCTATCTCAAAAATAATTTCGGGAAATCTTTTTTCTTGAAAAAGTTTTTTAATCTTAAATATATCCATAGCAGGCATAATAATATTATCAAATAAAAGACTAAATAAAATGATTTAATAAATACTTTTGGCTAGGAAGGTTTATTCATAGAGTTAAAAAACTCTGTATTACTTTTAGTATTTTTAAGCTTAGAATTTATAAATTCAATTGCATCCATTGATCCCATTGGGGCTATAATACGTCTTAGAACATTCATTTTTTGTAGGTCGTTTTTCTCAAAAAGAAGCTCTTCCCGTCTTGTGCCAGACTTAGTAATATCAATCGCTGGAAATATTCTTTTTTCAGATATTTTTCTATCAAGGATAGTTTCACTATTACCTGTCCCTTTAAACTCCTCAAATATGACTTCGTCCATTCTACTACCAGTGTCAATTAATGCGGTTGAAATAATCGTTAAAGATCCACCCTCTTCAATATTTCTTGCTGCTCCAAAAAATCTTTTGGGTCTTTGAAGGGCATTAGCGTCGACACCACCAGTTAAGACTTTACCAGAACTAGGAACTACAGCATTATAAGCTCTTCCGAGTCTAGTTATTGAATCTAATAGAATGACCACATCTTTTTTATGCTCTGTCATTCTTTTAGCCTTTTCTATTACCATCTCGGCTACCGCAACGTGTCTTTGTGCAGGTTCATCAAAGGTTGAACTTATAACCTCTCCTTTTACAGTACGCTGCATATCTGTCACTTCTTCGGGTCTTTCATCAATAAGCAAAACCATCAAATAACATTCTGGATGGTTGGCAGCAATCGAGTTAGCTATACTTTGTAGTATCATTGTTTTGCCGGCTTTCGGTGG
>MDTB01056955.1_pt1 | contig 13783 bp, 17 predicted proteins | sample 811161 | NCBI WGS metagenome assembly MDTB01 (sample SAMN05326650, study PRJNA326480) | marine metagenome | isolation source: seawater | place: Mediterranean Sea | collected 2009
AACGGAGACCAAGAATTACTTGTCCACCTGCAAGGTCGCCATTTGGGAGGCGCGCGCCCGGCCATCCAATAGCACCGAGTAGAATCGCATCTGAATTATCTCTACAATGTTCAAATGACCCCTCTGGCCATTCTCTACCTGTTTCAAGATAGTACTCGCCCCCACAAGGAATTTCCGTGATATTGAAAGAAATTGGGCTATTTTTCTCAAATACTGATATGACTCGCATAGCTTCTGCCATTACTTCCTTACCAGTTCCATCGCCCGGTAGTACAGTCAGTCGGTACTCTGTCATGGTACACGGCAGATGCTTTTCCTTCATCAATCCAACTATTCGACAATTGACAATTGTTGACACGATACTTGATAGAGGTCCACTACAAATCAGATGACATGGAACACACTTCTGATGATAGTGAAGGGAGTCCTCGAATCGATGTCAGAACTTTACCTGAATCAATTGCACAACTATGGGAAACAATGCTCAGACTTGACCCTTCATGGGATATATCAACGTGGCTAGACGAGAGGGCGAAAGAAGAGTTACAACTTATTGAAGGACAATTGGGAAGAGAGAAATTACGTCTCGAACAACGTCTGCATAGATTAGAAACATTAGCAAAGCGTCTCAAAAGGCAAAGAGAAGTTGCCGAAGGAGTTGTTTGGAAAGATCCACATCAGAAAAATCTCTTTGATGTCTACGATGATGAGAATAGTCAAGATTCAGAGATTAATCAAAATGAAAACGAGGTTAATGGTTTTCCTGCTGTCGATTATACTAACCTAGAATTTGGAGATGATCCATTGTTAGCGATTGTTTCTGAACATATTATTCATGTAATGGAATTATTGAACTCAAAGGGGCTTACTTCTATACACTTTGATTTATTACTACAAGAATTAAGTGAAATTGGGATAAGAGATGAAGAGGTTGACGAAGCAATAACATGGTTACTAAAAAAACAAATTGTTGTTGAGTTGGAACAAGATCATTTTGCTTTAGACATATAAAACGATAGGGAAGAGACCCCGTTTTGAGCCGACTCCTTCAAAGAGGGGACCCTTGTCGCGACCTTTGTATTTCTATGGTTAGTGACGCATCCGGTTGGTACGCAAGGCTTGACAGAGAGTGTTCCGATAGGGTTGAACAACTGGAAACTTGGTTAGACTCTTGGGAAGAAGCCACTCGTCATGGAATCCCCATTGCTGCTACTTTACCTAATCATTGGCCTACATTGCCTGCAGGTCTTCTGTCAGATCCGGGCGCTGTTCTAGATCATCTATTAGCTCGAAACGAGGCGGAGAGTGATGGACGCTCTCCTAGAGGAGCTTATGCTACACCTGCAAAGTTTGCAGAAGCAATACTTTCTGATGAATTAAAAGATACCAAAGAAGAAGCTTCGAAAGAACCTTCGGCAGCACTTTCTCTTTCTGCACTACCTCCTAGCTTCAGGGCATATGCACAAAAATTTAATCAAGATGTAACTGAAGATAAAAATGATATTTCGAATAAGGAAGAAGATGGTTTACAAACACGTTCAGGCATTGCAATACCCTTCGCAGATCCATCGGTTGGAGCAGGTGTCTTCGCAGCCAGACTAATTAGAATACATGCAGATAGATGTGAAAAATTTACCCCTGCAGAAAGAAAAAGGGACACTTTGGTTCTATTGAATGGTTTCCAGATGTTAGATAACTCAGAAGTTGCCATTAGGTGCGCTCGTCGTAGAATCTTAATTGCTCTTTCAAGATGTGATCTTGTAGATTTAGATGGAAAGGGAGATGCAGGAAAAATTGGAAGGAAGGAAGCAGAAAAAATACTAGACAAAACTGTTCAATCTGGGGATGCATTGAGGGGAGAATGGCCATGGACAGAGAAACCGGGGCTATTAGTCTGTAGACCTCCTTGGTTAAGAATCAAGGATAGATTTAGGGGGCACCCAGAAGGTAGTGAACTGAGAAAGGAACTATCTAGGCAATTAAGAAACACCACTAATAAAGATGGAAGTAGAAGATTCTCAACACTCAGGGGTAATGTCAATCTATATCGCTTATTCTTAGAGAGAGGCATGCAACTTGTTAGAAAAGATGGGAGGATAAGGATGATTGTTCCTGACTCACTATTACGAGAGAAAAGTAGTATTCCTCTCCGTAAGTTGATGGTTGAAAGTAACAGATGGAATTCTTCTTGGTCTTTCCCAGAAAATCAAAGAATTTTCCCAGGAGTTTCGCAGGGCGTTTTAGTAATTGGAATAACAAAGGGTGGAGAAACAGATACTATGACTAGTTATGGACCCCTTCACACCAATGAAATAACTCCACAGAATGGATTGGTAAATAGTGTTCCTACTTTTGATATGATTAGGAAATCATGGAGTAGTTGGACTGATGGCAATTGGTCTGTTCCTAGGATGCCAAGAGATGAATACGATAGGAGAAGAATTGTCAGAGCCATTTCTGAACTTGCAGAACAACCTAAATTATCTGAAGAAAATAATTGGTTAAACCCTACTGGTAAACCAATTAGAGTCAGGGTAGGAGAAATTGATCAAACAAATTGGTCAGAAGAAATTACTGATTGGAAACCAGGATCAAGAGGGACTGCTTTCATTAGAGGTACGCATTTCTCCACCAAGGGTGATGAAATTAGTATAATTCATCCAGCATACGTTAGTGGACTAAAAGAAGATTCGACCCAAAGAAACCAAGCAAAATGGACTGGTTCTATTAAGCCTAAAGGAAAACCAAGACTTGCTTGTCAAGCTATAGTTAATGCTCAACTAGAAAGAAGACTGAGATGGGCAGTAGTGCCTTCTGATTGTGTATTAGGAAATTCTGTTAATTTCTTGGAATTACCTGCTGAAGTAATGGAAAGAATCGCTGAAGAACACGGATCTGTAGATAAGGGATTGAATTGGCTAGCAGTACATCTAAATTCGGAAACATTGGACCTTTGGTCTCGAGCATGGGCTGCTAATAATAATGTGAATAATTATGAAATTGAAAATCTTCCATTCCCTAAGCCGAACCAAATACGTTCAATGGCAATGCAATAACATATTCCGGAAATAATAGATTCGGTTTCCGGTAATTATTTTCCTTTCTCCGGTTTTTTTGACTAAAAAATACCAAACTCATTAATACATACGCTCATCCTCGGTGAAACCGTCTTGCGTCGCAAAGCAAACAAATGAAGGGGTAAAATATGGGAATATATCCAAAAATAGGTATTACGGGATTGCCTAGATCCGGTAAGTCCGCAGTATTACAGAAAGTAATACAGATGGTGCAAGATGAAAGGAAAAATAAATCTAGAAAAACATACAAAGACATCATCGGAGGAGTTCAAACTGAAGCCATAATAGAAAATGGCGAAAGAGTTGGATACGCCTGTGTCAATGTAAGAACTGGAGAAAAGGGAGTCATTGCACATCGAAATATAGATTCTAGAACTCGTATCTTAGGGTATGGGATTGATCCAACTGAGTTAGATAGAGTTGCAGTGCCTGCAATACTTGATGCATTGGATGAATGTGAAGTTTTAGTAATTGATGAAGTTGGAAAATTCTCAGTGGAAAGTGAAGGTTTCGTTGCTGCTGTTCGTGCAGCCTTGGAATATGACAAACCGACTTTGATGACTTTGCACAAAAAGAGTAGGCACCCATTATTGCAAGATATACGTAGAAGAGATGACGGCCGTGTTTTAGAAGTTACTCCAGTAAATCGGGCACTTCTACCATACAAAATTCATAAATTGTTGGAGTAAAGTGATGCATGGGATAATATACATCCCCCGTAGGTGATTTTTTGTGGATTCTCCAGCAAATAGAGTTCAAAGAATTTTAGTTGGTATGATTTTATCGTTCTTGCTGATGACTGCACTAGCAATATCTGAAGGTCTGATACGAATATTCGGTTGTGTTGGTAGTGAATGTCAAGAAGAGAATAGTTATGCATTCATATTTCCCATAATTCTTTTGCTTAGTATTACATTGTACTTATTACTCCATTTTTCTAAGGGGAAAGAACATGAAAAGGGAATTTTAGATAGATGGATTAGTCGGGAAGAAGAGGATGTGATGAGATCTAGGCTCAAACAGGAGCAACTAGATGCCAGTGGAGATAATATGGGTTCAGGATGGTCTGAGATGGAAAAAAGACATTTGGAAACTAAATTAGAGGAAGAATAAGGAAGCGAAACCTTGATTCTTGGAATACCCTCGTAGGGCTTGGCGATACCCATGAGCGAAATACCTGAAGGACTGATTTATACCAAAGAACATGAATGGATTAAAGTCGAAGGAAATGAGATTACTGTTGGAATTACTGACTATGCTCAGAATGCTTTAACAGATGTTGTTTGGGTAGAATTGCCGGAATTGGGAGTATCTGTAAAATCAATGGATTCGTTTGCTAATGTAGAATCTGTTAAGTCTGTGAGTGAAATCTATGCGCCGGTTTCTGGCGAAGTTATAGAAATAAATGAAGATTTAGAGGATGCTCCTGAAACAGTGAATACTGACCCATATGGAGAAGGTTGGATTTGTAGAATGAGTATGGATAATCCAGGAGAACTTGATGCGCTTCTTGATGCTGCAGGATATAAGTCTCTAATTGAGGAATAGGTAAATGGCGATTCTCAGTAAGATCTCAATATATGTTGATGGATCTTGCGAAGAAAATAGAAATGTATCATCAGAAACTCCCGCCGGATGGGGGTTTTGTGTGGTAATAGGAGACACAGGTTTAGGGAAAGGGCAAGGAGAAATTATTACTGAAAAAAGTGGTCCTGTCATCACAGAAAAAGACTCGGAAGGATATATTGGTTCAGAAGTAGGTTCCAACAATACAGCGGAGCTCTGTGCTCTTGCTCATGCACTAAAATGGCTACTAGTCGATGGCAGTGATGCCCCAGCAGTGATTAGAGGAGATTCCCAATATGCTCTGAAAATAGGTGCTGGGATTTGGAAAGCTAAGGCGAATAAAGAATTGGCTTTGAATGTTCAAAAATTATGGAGAGAGGTATCTTCACTTCGAAATTTAACTCAAGAGCACGTTAGGGCGCATAGAGGACATCGTTGGAATGAGAGGGCTGATCATTTGGCATTTCGAGCAATGCAAGGAAAAGATGCTTTACCATTACAATTCTGGAAACCTGGAAAAAGATAATTCAATCGTCAGAAAGAATTGTCACACTTAGGAATACATAAGTTGCTTGAATAAAAGTCAGTAAAGCAATCAAGGAAAAAATCAATGACGTTGGGTCCGGAAAAAATAGTTTATTTTTTCCTAAAAGATACGATATAATAAAAATAAAGAATGAAAATAGGAATAATTTTTTTGCGGAACTCTCAGGATTTTTCCATAAGTCTAACCATGGAACTAATCCGCGTCTTTTGAATGTAAATCGGTACCAAGAGACATACCACATTGTCAATCCGATAAGTCCCATTACCCCCAGAGTAAAAGATTCTGAACCCCAAGGCCAAGAAAATGAAAATTTCAAGAAGATTGTATTGATTAAAAGTATTGAACCTGAGAAGAAATAGAGGCGCCAATCCGGCGGGTTCTCCTCGGCCATAACAATACCGAGACGTTAAGTGATTTCAAATCAACCCTAAAGATGGGTTCTTGATGTAACAGTAACTCGCGTAATTATGGAGCACCGATTAGTTTGGTCGGATTCAATGAATCAAGATCACCTTGATTTGAGATTTCGAGTTTTAAGAATAGGTATGCCAAGAGGGACTGAACATTATCCTAAGGTAGATAATGACCCTAGAACAAGATTCCTGTGCGCCTTTATTGGTGAAAAAATGGTCGGATGTTCGACCTTACAAGTTGATTCAAGAGAAGGTTGTAAATATCGAATAAGAGGAATGGCCGTAGACTCAGAATATCGTAACAGAGGTATAGGTTCTGAGATTGTCAAAGAATTACAAAAGAAGGCGGAAGAAGAAAGAACAGGAATATGGTGTAATGCCAGAATCAAAGCAGTACCCATGTATGCAAGATGTGGGTTCGTAATCGTATCTGAAATATTTGAAATTAAAAATATTGGGCCTCATTACGATATGGAATGGAAATAAAAAGCATCCGCTGAAGTGATTTAATTGGAGCACAGGCCGGGATTTGCACCCAGGTCCGCGGATTTGCAGTCCGCTGCATAGCTACTCTGCCACCCATGCGTTGACTAACCGTAACAGACATTATGTTTGAATATTCTTCGAAAGAGGGTATCAAAAATCTATTGCATGAAACGATTATTCTTCACGATCTGAATCCTCATCATATGCATGATAGCACACTCTTCTTTCTTCGGACCAAGTTCCCCCTTCCTCTAGACAATCTGCTCCATCAGGAGATAGCCAAAAGTTGCAGAATGCAAATTCTTTGTCTCTATCATTAACTTCAATCCATTCTCCTCCACGTTCATTACATGTTTCTTCTCCAATATCTGTATGAGTTGTGGGTAGTGGTTTAGTATCCTTTTTATCTTTACGAATTGTGTCGTGTAATCTATCAAATAATCCTCTTCTATCTTGTTTGTCGCGCTCACAACGTTCATCCTCAGTACAATCTCGATGAATTTCATGTCTGTGTAACATATGTGCTAAAACTTCTCGAAGTTTTTCCTGATCGGCATTACATTCTTCACTAACAATACAGAATGAAATTGCAATTCTTCCCGATTCTAATAGAGCTGCTTTATCATCTGAAAATGCTTTCTTTTGTTCGAGGTCGCACCATTCTTGCTTTTCGTCGGACCATACTTCTTCAGTCCTACAATCAAACCACACATCATCGCCCTTATCCTCTTCGCATCCATAACGAACTACTCCGTCTTCATCTTCCCATATACAGATCTCTACATCTTCTTCATAGCATACTTGTCTATCTTCAGACCAAGTGCCGCCGGATTCTTCACATTCTTCTTTACTACTATCATCATCGCTAGATTCATCTACCGTATCATCTTCTTCATCTTCTATATCGCTGTCTTCTCTTTCAGTAAATCTTGTAACTTCCTCTTCTGAAAGTTCATTTGAATCTGAATTTATTTTTTCCAGCATATCTGAATGTTTAGTATTTAGATTATCTATCATTTCTTCAAGAACTGTAGCATCAACTTCACAGTCTTCGCTATCTATACAAAATTGATATGCGATTACAATCTCTTGACCTACCTCAATCCTCTCTTCAAGATGAGATATACGATCTTCTAATCTGTCATCCATTCTATTCGGCATGATTTTACTGAAGAAGTTTTTAGCACCTTTTTCTATATCTTTATCATTTGACTCAATGGCTCTCCAATCTTTTTCATCGGTAGTGTCGTCTATCGCCCCCTGATATGGGTCTTCTTCGGCATATGTTGGCGCTGCAAATTCTTCTATACTCGCTCCAACCGAAGCTCCTGTAAAAAGAACTAGTACTGCAACCATTACTATTGTTTTGTTAATTGTTGACGTCTGCTTCATTGTGTCACCTAAATTAAAACTATAATGCAAAACTATATCAAAATTATCTATTTTAACATCAAAAAATCTAAAAAAAAGATAAAAACATTATTATTTAGATTGAAAATGAAAGAGGACTGCAACCGTATATCTTGATGGTGTTGGTGCATCCCCTACATGTCATGCCCAACGTTTCGTCACGCTTTGAAGGGTTAGGAGTGGGTTTTGCGCCCTATCTACAGCCACCCGGTCCAGAAGTTGTAAGATGGACAGTTGGAGAACCCGGATTCAGTACTCCATCTGAAATAATTGATGCTGCCGTTAAAGAATTGAATAATGGAAATACAAAGTATACTAGAGGTGCTGGTTCAATGGAATTATGTCAATCAGTTACAGATTATCTTTTTGAAAAACATGGAATAGAAACTGAGGCAGAAAACGTTGTGATCACTCCCGGTGCTAAACAGGCCTTACTATATTCATTCATGATTACTACAATGCCAGGAGATGAGGCGATACTTTTAGCACCGTCTTGGGCTTCATATGAGCCGATGTTAGAATTTATTGGTGCAGTTCCTGTACATGTACCTGTAAGAAAAGATAACTTCCATCCTGATATCGATGCTATTAGATCTGCTGTTAATGATAAAACTACCATGATTTTATTGAATTCGCCGAATAACCCTACCGGAGCAGTATTCACCCCTGAAGAGATTACTGAGATTGTCAAAATTGCTGTAGAATATGATTTGTGGATCGTTTCTGATGAAATATATGCTAGACTAAACTGGACTAATTATCCTCATGTTTCTCCGGCAACTTGTCCGGGAGGAAAGGAAAGGACATTAGTAATCAATGGTTGGTCTAAATCTTGGGCAATGACTGGAATGAGATTAGGGTTTCTTACGGGACCCGAAAACGCCATGAAAGCAGCCATCAAATCACAAGCGAACTCGGCATCTCATGTACCTACATTCATGATGGAAGCAGCAAGAGTTGCGCTTTCTTGTGATAATTATGTAGAAGAATTTAATGCTGAATATTTGAAAAGAAGAGATATAATAAAACAAGGCTTATCTGAAATTCCTGGTTTAAGAATTGGTGATTTAGAAGGTGCATTTTATGCATTTGTAGATATTACTGGGACTGGAATGACAGATATTGAATTCGCTGATGGAGCTCTAAAAGCGGGTGTTCAATTAATTCCAGCATCTCTAATTACTGGCGGAGAAGGTTTTGTAAGAATTTCTTATGCTGCGGATGAAGAAGTTATTTTTGAGGGTTTAAATCGTTTGAAAAAATGGTTGATTTAAATCAAAAATTGAAATTAACAAGGCAATGTCCGACATTTCAAAAGGGAAGTGTTGCACATACTACAGTAAGCGGCCGGCGTATGTTGCAAGTTTCAGGAAAATACAGGGAGAATAAGCATGACTATCTCACATGGAAAACAAGTTTGTATAGATTATTCAAATTGTGATTTTGTTGATCGGGGGAGGCATGGTACCTGGATGTTAAATTTAATGCAGTATGCCGTTAAATCTGCAGGAGTAAGAGAAGTTCACGCTCATGTTGAAGAGTTTGATGGCACCTTGAGTCCTACCGGGTTTGCAGCCGTTGTCTTATTAGATGAAAGTCATGTTAGTGCACATTGCTATTATGATAAGGGCATACTAGCAATTGATGCTTTTACTTGTGGTGAATCTGATCCAAATATTATTATTGATATTATTCACAAAAAACTTGTAGAATCATTTGAAAATATCAAAGTTGTTAGTAAGGATGAAATGCTAAGATTTAGGCAATAAAGTGATGTATATGGATGTTAATAAATTCATTGAATATCATTACAAACATTTCAATGCTGGTGCGCTCGCTGAATGTAGCAAATCCTTACAGGATTTTCTAAAAAAGGATGGAAGAATGTTGATTACATTAGCAGGAGCTATGTCAACTGCTGAAATAGGGAGATCTTTGGCCCCTGCAATACGTTCTCAGAAAATACATGCAATCTGTTGTACAGGTGCAAATCTCGAAGAGGATTTATTCAATTTAGTTGCAAAATCTTCATATGAAAAAATAAAAGATTGGAGAAACTGGACCGCTGAAGATGATAAAGAATTACAAAAAAGAGGGTTGAATAGAGTCACAGATGTTGCAATCCCAGAAGAAGAGGCGATTAGACATATTGAGAAGCCTTTATTGGAACTTTGGAAGGACGCTGCAGCAGTCGGAGATAGAAGATTTCCTCATGAGTACCTATACGATTTATTGTTACATGGGAATCTTGAATATGATGCTAATCCAAAAGACTCATGGTTACTAGCAGCAGCAGATGCTAATCTACCTATATTTGTTCCAGGTTGGGAAGATTCGACATTAGGAAATATACTCACAGCGAGAGTCATTGATTGTACAATTCCATCACCTGACATAGTATTAGGAGGGTTACATGCAATGCAATCGTTAGCAGACTGGTATAGGGAGGATAATTCGCCAACAGGTCTACTACAAGTTGGAGGAGGGATTGCGGGGGATTTTGCAATATGTGTGGTACCTATGCTAAGGCAAGACGTTGGCCTTGATGTTGATCTTTGGTCTTGGTTCGCTCAAATTTCTGAGTCGAGTGCTTCCTATGGAGGTTATTCTGGTGCCCCGCCCAACGAGAAAATTAGTTGGGAAAAGATAGATACTAATACACCTCAATTTGTAATTGAGTCTGATGCAACTATCGTATTGCCATTATTACTAGCATCATTGGAATAATTTACTATAATTCGTACATTTTTCAGATATTCGAAGAAGTTGATTATATTTCGCGGCTCTGTCACTTCTAGCCGGTGCACCCGTTTTTATCTGTCCTGCATTTGTACCAACTGAAATATCTGCAATTATATCATCCGAAGTTTCACCAGATCTGTGTGAAATTATAATTCCGAAATTCGCCTTACGGGCTGTCTCGATGACTTGAAGAGTTTCCGTAACGGTACCAATCTGATTTAATTTGATTAGGATTGCATTGGAAGCCCCTTCATCAATTCCTCTTTGAAGTCTTGATTGGTTTGTAACATACAAATCATCACCTACGATTTGGACTCTATGGCTTTCTAATTTTGTAAAATCTTTCCAAGATTGCCAGTCATCTTCACCAAATGGATCTTCCATCGATACGATAGGGTAGTTGTCTAACCAAGATGAATACAATTCTGCCAACTCTTTACCATCAATTACTCTATTATCAATATGATACTTTTCGCCATCAAAGAACTCTTGAGCCGCTACATCTAAGGCAATAGAGATTTGAGAACCGGGCGAGTATCCAGCTTTTTCTATCGCACCCATCAAGTATCTAAGTCCGTCTTCATTACAAGGTAAGTTTGGTGCGAAGCCGCCTTCATCTCCAACGCCCCCAAGTAGACCCTCATCTTTCAAAACAGATTTCAATGAATGGTAGATTTCAGTGCCCGCTTGTAAAGCATCAGAGAAACTGTTGAACCCGTGAGGCACTACCATGAATTCTTGAACATCTACATTTGATGCTGCGTGCGCCCCTCCGTTGAGTATATTCATCAATGGGATAGGTAAATTTTGCTCATTGGTAGTTGAAATATAAGACCAGAGTGGTTTCCTAGATTGTTTTGCCGCTGCGCGCATTACTGACATTGAAGCTCCTAAAATAGCATTGGCTCCCAATCTTGCTTTATTCCTTGTTCCATCCAGAGTTATCATTGATGCGTCTATTTCTGCTTGGTTTGATACTTCTAGACCAATCAGTAAATCTTTAATTTCATTATTTACATTGTTTACAGCTTTAGATACGCCTTTACCCATCCAATCTTTTCTATTATCTCTCAACTCAACAGCCTCATGGCTACCTGTACTTGCTCCAGAAGGAACTGCTGCACGACCCATGAGAATTCCATCTACAAAACAATCAACTTCTACCGTCGGATTCCCACGTGAGTCAATTATTGTGCGCGCTTTAAGATCAGTGATTACGCCGCCCATTAATCGGCTCGAAAGACACCGATGGTCTGAATGTTACGATGATAGCACTAGGAATTGAGCCAGCTCAGCCATCGGGACACTTTATTCTGAACTGTAGGGACTTGAATTTCAGAATGGCATACTTCTTCCCAACAAAGTTGTTCTTCGGAAGGTGATATAGAAAACAATTCGGCCTTGAATATTATTCCATCCGGATTATCGTGGCCATCTCTCTTGTCGTCTACAAAACAGTGCAGCAGATGTTTTGGATAATGATGCATTTTACCAGAATTACAACAACACATTAATACACTTTTCTCGAGAAATATCAACGACGCGCCTGTGGCTTCATCGATATCATGACCTACTACCTTACAATTTATCAAAAGTGTCGCTACATCCACATTATACCATTGGGATTTTGAGGTTGAGAGATTGAGATTAGAAACATCATCCAAATATTCCTGAACTCGGAGGTTGCCTATCGCCTCATCCTCGGACATGTATAGTCAGAAATCGGCGACTCATTTGAATGCAACTTAATGACAATTGTGATACTGAGAACATATTTATTACCTGAAAACGGAAAAAAACCGTGAGCAATAACTACTCATAATGACAATAACAATCAAAAAGGGTTCGCTTTGCGGATTAATCATGGTTGACGTAGATTCACTTGATAGAGCCATTCTCACGTACCTCAGAGATGCTGGCAGAGCCCCATTCGTAGACATAGCAAAAAAGGTAAATGTCACTGAACGTACTGTAAGAACTCGTATGAAAAGAATGGAAGATGTTGGCGTAATTAGAGGGTATACTATTAGAGAAGCTGGAATAGGTTTGACTGCACTAATCCGACTCAAAGTTGGTTCAGGAGTAGAAATTGGAAGTCTTGCTGGAGAATATTCAGGATGGGCAGGAGTTGAATGTATCTATGAAATAAGTGGCGATGCAGATTTGGTTGCTATTGTTCACGTTGATGATACAATTTCATTGAGGAATTTATTAGACCGTATGTGGCTGGCTGCACCGGGAGAAATAACTTCAACACAAACTGAATTGGTCTTAGAGCAATACTAATTTTTTTTCATTTGATATTTGTAATACTTTAGTTTACCAGATTTGAAGGAATCATAAACGGGAGTTCCTTGAACGCCTGCAAATGTCTCAAAACTACGTCTGATTGATTTTGGGACGAGTTCCGTAATTCTTTCTCTTTTAGCATCATTTATCATATCTAAAGCATCTATTACTTCGCCAGTGATTTCTTTTTTGGAAACTATTGAAAATCCTGTGGAAATGAATATTTTCTCTGTTTTTTCCATGATTTCTTCATTTCTAAAATCGGTCCAACAAAAATTACCTCCTTCTCTCAAAACTCGATAGACTTCTCTAACAAATTTGTTTATATCGCCATAACAATGTGAAGATTCTACATTATACACAGTATCAAAACTACTATCTTCAAATGGTAATTCTTGAGCATTCCCTTCAATAAAATTGAGATTCTCCTGTTCGTACCAATTGTTACATAAAGATACTGCCTCCTTTGAAAAATCTACTCCAATCAAAGAAGATGGTTTCTTAGATTTAGCAATCCAACTAGCGCCTCCTCCTCGCCCGGAACCTACTTCCAATACCTGCTGATCTTTCATCTCAATGTTTCTTATATTTATTTCATAAAGTTGTATAAATAATCGATAGGGTTCATCTTCTGGTTCTAAAACTGGTTTGTCTTCATCTAAATAACCATAATTCATGAATCTGAAATCTACTTTATTATGTGCTTTAGATATCCGTTGATACCACCATTTCCATAATCTATTCTGTATGAAAGCTGGAGAACACCTGAGTGAGATAGCAAATATTCTGGCTGGAACACCCATTGACATTTATTCACCTAAACTTTCCACTTAATCGAACACCCAATACTTTGATTTCTAGATTCTGAAATTTCTTTACCAGATATCAATAAATCAATTGCGTCTGAAAGTTCTGAAGTTGTAGCATGAGCCGGGTCTCTTGGAGAATCATCGAGTCTTCCTCTGTAAACTACACTTCCTGATGAATTAATTAGATAAAATTCTGGAGTTCTTTCGGCACCATAGAGTGCTGCAACAGATTGATCGGCATCATGTAAGTAAGCATATGTCATACCCTTGGATGCTCTTTTTACCATGTTCGGCCAGGAATCTGATTCATAATTAACGGGGTCATTAGAATTAATACCAATGAATCCAATATTGTTCTCTCTGGCCTTTTTAGCCATCTTTTCGATTCTAGATTCAGAGCCGACAACATAGGGGCAGTGATTACAAGTGAAAGTTATTATTGCA
>MDTB01026952.1_pt1 | contig 13782 bp, 14 predicted proteins | sample 811161 | NCBI WGS metagenome assembly MDTB01 (sample SAMN05326650, study PRJNA326480) | marine metagenome | isolation source: seawater | place: Mediterranean Sea | collected 2009
TAAATAATTTTTCATCTAATTTATCAGCACTTTCCGGAATGCCAGAAATTTCAAGCCCACCTGGTATAAGGTCAGCATAGAACAACGGAATACCGTTTTCTTTCCATCTTTGAACCCGATCAATTTTACCATCTGAAACGCGAACAAAAACTTCAAGTTGTGCATTAGAATAAACTTTCTTAATGAACCCTGACAATGGAACCTCTCCATTCGGGGCAAATAAAACGCCGTTTCGCATCTGTGCGATCTCCCAACTAAAAGCTTGGTCAATATCTTTTGGGTTTGCCTGTGTATTGTTGAAATCAATTGCCAGCAAGTTAGCACCATAAATCCAAAATGAAAGCAGAATGAAACCAAAAGGGTATCTTAACCGAGTCATTTTTCTAATGAGAAAGTATCGGACTTGGTTGTCAATCATTACAAACTCATTTCAGGTTATTTTTTGATTCAATTTCAATTCATAATGAATGTTAAGAATCTTATTTCTTTAAAACTAAAACCCTTCTTATGCTAAAAATATGCAGGCGATTTCTCTTACTATTTCTTTAATTTAATTTTTTCATAATCAATCTGATTTAACTACCTGCAAGGTTTTAAAAATTTATTTTGCAGATCATAAAATAAATGTTAGTATATATATGTACTTACATTAAATAAATCCCTATCATGAAGAAAAAAATATTAAATCAATTTACCGTCGGTGACCGGGTTGTTGAAAAAATAGCCAGAATCAGAAAAAAAAGAATTGGAGAAATTGTATTCATTCAGGAACAAAGACGAAGGAAGCTGGAGATGATGCAATTAAATCCACATGACCTTACGCCCTTAAGAAAATGTAATATGGAGTTGAAACTATTCCGTTTATTTGAGGAGCAATGTAAAAAACTGAATGAGTGGAAGTATAACCGGAAAAAAACTTTTCAGATAGGCGATGTCATCAGGCATAAAAGAAAAGGGCGGATAAGGTATGGAAGAATAGTAAGCTTTGTTCACCCGGACGGACTGTATACAGATTCGAATGAAAATGGATATAACGGGAAAGACCTGATCGAATGTGTTGCGATTAAGGGGCGGGATGGATTACCAAGAAAAAGAAGCACCGATGGTGAAGTAATCCGTTTTGCAATAGAGCCTAAGCATACAAAAGTCTGCGAAGTTCTGCCCATGGACTTGAACGGGGGTGTCCGAATAAAGGATTATTGGGAGAAGATGAGTAAACTTGAATATTAAAAAAAAAGGTGCATGCCTTCCTCTGACATGCACCTTACATGGTTAAGCCCATGAAACCCTTTCCTTAATTAATCTAATTGCATAAACAATGCCAAAAACTAGAAAAGGATTAAAATGTATATTTTAATCCTTTATCACACTCCAATGATAAGAAAAATTATTGATTGCACATATATTCCTGAAAGGAATTTTTACAGAAACTAAAAAGATAATATTACCACTTACGCAAGAGTTCTTCCCAGTATGTATCGAGACTCTTTTCATCCCCAAATGATTTCACAATCGATGCCTTAGAATCCTCGGGATGATGATAATAGAAAATAATCTTATTTTCCGCCTGATCTTTCTTGAAAAGATAAACTTGGCTTTTATTTACACACAAAGGATGGCCATTTTCGTCCACTCCTGCTTTAATTACGCTCATTGATGCTTCAGATTTCTTCAACAAAGCTCCCATAAAAAGAGATGCTGATAATACCACTATAATTCCCAGTAATGCTTTTTTATTTTTATTCATTTAATATTTTGAGTTAAATTTTGAAATCAATTATCTCATGATAAGAGGTTCTCCTTTGAATGGTAAAGTGATTTATGTTAATCACAGAACATTTATTTGATTAATTAATGATTAAACTGCTAACTTAATAATATACCCATTCCATAATAATTAAAATGAAATCAATTTGTCTCATAAATCTTCTCCTAACCATTCCTCTTAGTCTGAATCTTAATGCGTCAACTAAAACTCTTGGCGACTGGGCAAACTTCCAACAGGAAGCAGATAATCTCTGCAGGAAAAACCAACACGAGGATGCAATTAAAATATACGATCAAGTTATAAAGGGAAGATTGCCTCTTCAGGGAAACCGTCACCGTGATATTGGAGTTGCATGGAATAACCTTGGAGTTGCATTTTATTCCCAGGGTGAGAATGAGCGAGCATATGAAGCTTATCAAAAAGCAATCAAAATTCTCCTGCCAGCTGTGGGGGCTGAACACCCTGATATCTTAATTGTAAAAACCAACATCGCTTTTGTTGAAGAATCAAAAAACAATTTCGAAACTGCAGAAAAATCTTTCAGGGAATTACTCAAACGTAAACTCCCTATCGTCGGTGCTGAGCACCCTGAACTTGCTGATTGCCAAGAGGGTCTTGCACTTTCGCTTGTGGGTCAGGAAAAATTGGAAGAAGCTCTTTTACTTTTAAAAAAGGCCCTCATTACAAGGGTTAAAAAATTAGGCAAAGAGCATACCGATGTTGGTGCAACTCATGCTGCTATAGCAATTATTTTCCTTAACCAAGCAGATTTTGACAATGCCAATAAGCACGATGAGGAAGCTCGGAAAATCCTCTCAATAACAAGTGGCACATATCCCCCAAACCTGAACACTGTTTCACGTTTAAGACCTGGACCAGCCGAATTGCTTCATGCCAAAAACAAAGATTTAAGAATCCCCTAAGCCTAAGGTGTCCCCATTGAAGCTAGTTCCTTTTCCTAAAGAAAGTACCAACAGCTTACTATCATGGATTAGTAATACTGAGGAGCTACAATTTTGGTCGGGAAATACATTTAAAAACGGATTAAACAAAGAAATTTTCTTAAGGCACTTACAAAGAAATGATTTATACTCATTTTCTTTCCGCGGTGATAGCAGTAGTCTTTTAGCTTATGGGGAAGTTGTCCAAGGCAAAAACAATCAAGCAGTTTTATGTCGCGTTATTGTTAATCCAAGAGAAAGAAGAAAAGGCATTGGCAAACAATTTGTCGCAGATGTAATGGAATGGGTATTTGACGAAAAGAAAATGTATAAAATTACACTAAATGCACTGGGTAATAACTTACCAGCACGTAAATGTTATCTTTCCCTGGGTTTTCGAATTATCGGAGTAAAGAGAAATTATCGTTGGGTTAGTAACCAATGGCGGGATTTAGTGGTGATGGAAAAGTTATCCGCTCAAGCCTAGTTCCAAAACTCTCATGATATCAAAAACAAGTGGCGGACTAGTTCTTTACGACATCACAAATATAAACGAACCGAAATTTTTAATTGCCCACCCTGGCGGTCCTTTTTTCACAAATCGAGATAATGGCTGGTGGAGTATCCCCAAGGGTGAACCTGAAGAAAATGAGGATATTTTTGATGCAGCTCTCCGTGAGTTCGAGGAAGAGACAGGCATGGTTCCACTGGGACCCTATATTGACTTGGGTAATATCGTACAAAAAAACGGAAAACGGGTTTACGCATGGGCATTTGCCGGGTGTTGGGAAGATGGGAGAATACCAGCGTGTAATGAAATTACTATTGAACATCCCAAAGGAAGTGGAAAGATGTGGACTTTTCCTGAGATAGATCAAGCGATCATGTTAAATAATAAAGACGCGAGACAAAAATTACGAATCGAACAAATTCCATTGCTGGATCGTTTACTTTTAAAAATAAAACCAGCGAGTAAAAATCCAAAGGTTGAAACCTAACCCGATTTATTGTACAAAATAATTATGTCACATAATGAAAAGGAAAAACCTGCTTCTATTTGGTTCCCGCAAACCTGGATACTTATCCTAATTCTTGCTGTCGGATGGTCCCGCTATTTACCGCTTTCTCATCCTGAATTTCTTAATTTCACACCTGTGCTTGCTCTTTTTTTAATCTCTGGAAAATTTTTAAAAGGGCACTTAGCATGGTTGGGTCCTGTGTTAGCGGTTATTGTCTCTGACCTCTTTCTGAATCCAAATTATGGATTAAATTTATTGGAACCTTTTATGATTGTGACTCTATTGAGTTACTTTTGTATTTTTCTAGTTGGGCGTTCAATACAAAAATCTACTCGTCTACTTCCTTTATTCGTTGGTGCAATTGGAAGTTCTATACTCTTCCATGTTGTAACTTGTGGATTTGCATGGTTTATGAATCCTGCTTACACAAAAACCATCGCCGGCTTTTGGCAGGCACAATTCCTTGGAGAACCCGGTTATACACCTGCTTACTTGTTTCTTAGAAACTCAATGATCAGTACAGCCTTGTTTACTGGTTTATTTTCCTTTGCTATCCAAAAAATTGCATCAAATAAAAATATTTCATGCATTGATGGACTTGATCCCTCAAAGACTTGATCCTAGCAAAGTCTTTAAAATTAATTACTTTATCCTTTGCCTAAAAACTTCGAATAAGCAAATTCCCGTAGCGACAGATACATTAAGGCATTCCACGCTACCTGACATTGGTATGTTAATTAAAAGATCGCAATTTTCTGCGGTTAATCTGCGAATTCCAGTTCCTTCAGCTCCAACAACTAGTCCGAGAGAACCTTTTAAATCAGCTTCAAAAACATTTTTTTTTGCTTGATCGCTTGTACCGACCAAACGAATACCTTTCTCCTGTAATTTTTTCATAAAACGAGAAAGGTTTCTGGCTCGGGCAAGAGGAAGAGATTCAGCAGCACCAGAAGCAACATGACGAACAACATCGGTCAGACCAGCGGATCGATCGCTTGGCATAATTACAAGATCCACACCAGCGGCGTCTGCTGACCGCAAACAAGCACCCAAGTTACGGGGATCTTGCACCTGATCCAAGATAAGTATAAATGGATCTTTCTGTATCGAATCAAGTAAATCCATCGCCTCATCTTCATCTAATGTAGATATGCTCGCCTGAGGATTACCATGGGTTTTTCGACCCAACGATTTTGAGAACCTTCTACCCATTTTTGTCCCCAAAAAACAAACTTCAACTACTCGTGAAAATCTGAACCTTGGCTCGTCTCTTTGACATAATTTCTACGAATACAAAAACTGCCAAAACGTTCACCTTTATTCCGATTCGATGCAAAATCCTCCAAGACCGGTTGTAAAGAAGAAACAATTTCCTCATGAGTGATGGCAGGTTTATAAAGTTTATTAAGCCGTGTACCATCTAAACCTGCACCTAGATAAAGGTTGTACTTACCCGGTGCTTTGCCTACCAGGCCAATTTCACCTAGATAGGGACGACCACATCCATTGGGACATCCAGTGGACCGGATAGCTATTGATTCTTCACTCAGACCAAGATCATCAATTATAGAATCTAATTCATCAATCAGATGGGGAAGATACCTCTCACTCTCAGCTAAAGCTAGCCCGCAGGTTGGAAGTGCTGTACAGGCAATCGAATTAAGCCTCAACCCACTCAATTCTTGAGGTAAACGAACCTGATAATCAGCTAAGATCTGATCAATCTGATCTTTATCTCCTGTATTAATACGGGCAATAACAAGATTTTGATTTGCTGTGAGCCGGAACTCGCAGTTGATTTTGGATGCAATTTCACGAATTGCTAATTTTGTTTTTTCGCGCAATCTCCCACCTTCAAAAAACAATCCATATGTCCAAGTACCCTTCGCATCTTCATTCCAACCGTATCGATCGGTAGTGGAGTCAAAAGAAAATTCTCGGGCTTTTTCTAAATTCCAACCTAGTCTGTCATTCAACTCATCCTTGAACCAATCAACACCACGATCTTCAATCGTGTACTTTAACCGAGCGTGCCTTCGATCAGAACGATCACCAAAATCTCTCTGTATTTTAACCACCTCCTCAGAAACCTGAACCGCCTGTTCCGGTGAACAAAACCCAATAACGTCAGCAAGCCTAGGAAATGTGGTTGTTTTACCATGGGTCATTCCCAATCCGCCCCCAACTAGAACATTATATCCGGATATTTTACCATTATCGGCGATTCCTACAAAGCCAAGGCAATTAGAGAAAACATCAACATCGTTTCGTGGAGGCAACGCAACTGCTATCTTAAACTTTCGGGGAAGGTAGGTTTTTCCATATATCGGCTCTTCTGCTTCTTCTCCTACAACCATCGTTTTCTCACCGTCCAGCCAAATTTCAGCATAAGCAGAAGTCTTAGGTGTTAAGTGATCGTGGATACGCTGGGCCAAGTCCAGTGCCTGTCCATGCAGTTCGGACTCGAATGGATTTGAAGGCGACATTACATTACGATTTACATCACCACATGCAGCAAGAGTGTCGAGAAGAGTATCATTAATTTCCTTCATTGTCTGCTTCAGGTTTTTCTTAACCACTCCATAGAGTTGAAATGCCTGCCTCGTGGTTAACTTCAAGGAATGATCACCAAACTTGTCACATAGCTCGTCTATTCCAAGCCACTGCTTAGGCGTGCATACTCCTCCTGGAACCCGAACTCTAATCATGAAAGAAAAAGCTTTTTCTTTTTTCTCCTTAATCAATGCAGCACGCTGATCACGATTATCTTGTAAGTAAGTCCCATGAAACTTTGTAAGCTGTGCGTCATCAGCAGAGATAGAGCTTGTGGACGAATCAGATAAGCCATCCAATATCGTTCCTCTTAGGAAATTGCTCTGCTCTTTTATACCTTCATTTTTTGAAAGCTTCTTACTTTTTTCAGGATCTGAAATCATAAAGAACCAAAATATCTTTTTTCACACAATTAGCAAGAGTTCTCAAAATGATTCATTCAGTTTATCTCACTTTCAGACTGGAAGATCATCAAGTTTAAGCGAAGGATTAAAACTTAACGATTGATTTTCGTTTAACCATACATTCTCTGAATCAAGATAAGAGGCAAAGGCGATCATTGTTGCGTTATCTCCACTGTGCCTAGGTTGGGCACAAAGAAAAGGGACTCCTTTATCTTCAGAAATTTGGTTCATCTCGCTTCGAAGAAACTTATTGTTCGCAACTCCACCGGAGAGACCAATACTTTTGTAATTACCCTGCCCAAAAGCATGACTAGTTTTTCGAACTAATTGCTGAACAGCTGCCCACTGATAAGAAGCGGATAGATCGGCATAATGATTTTCGACTTCCGATTCACTCATTTTCTTGAGGGTGTAAAGCAGGCTAGTTTTAAGTCCGGAAAAACTGAACTTCATCTCTTTTTTTTCTGGGAAAGCTACTGGAAAATCGTAAGCGTTTGGGTCACCATCGTTTGCCCTTTTTTCTAATTCAGCCGCACCAGGATAAGAAATTCCTAGTAACTTGGCCCCTTTGTCTAATGCCTCGCCAGCAGCATCATCCATAGTCTTGGCAATAATTGAAATAGTAAATTTTTCATCAAGTGAAAAAAGCAAGGTATTTCCACCAGAAACTAAAAGTCCCAAGTGAGGAAGAAATTGCATCAAGGATTCTTTGGATAATGAATTTTCCGAAATAAATGGAGAAAACGCATGCCCACGCAAATGATTGACCCCAACAACCGGTACATCCCACAACAAACCGAGGGATTTTGCAACGCTTATGCCAACGCCCAAACAACCGACCAGACCTGGTCCACAGGTAACAGCAATCTTATTTACAACGTTTGATAATAAATGTTTTTCTCGTGCAAGGCTGAGGAGTGGGAAAAAGTTATTCAAGTGCTCAGAGACCGCAATATCTGGTACGACACCTCCATACTCGGAGTGCTTAATGATTTGAGTATGTACCCACTCTCCAACGATTCCTGCTTTTTCATCATACAAAGCTAAAGCAGATTCATCACATGAACTTTCAATTCCCAAAATCATATATTCTTTACATTCTTTTTATCACTTTCAATCAAAAGTAATTTCTTTGCTTCCAATAACTGAACATCCGCTATGGGAGCAAAATCAAACTGCGACTTAAATTCCTCCCTTTTCATAATATCCAAGCTGTATCTCTGAATCCTTAACTTACTTTCATTCTCATCAGAACACTCAACCAAAATGTCTGGCGTCACACCCTGTTCATGAATTGTAGAACCATCCGGCAGAAAATACATCGCTGTGGTTAATCGCAGACCAGATTGATTTTCAGTCGGAAAGATAGTCTGCACTGAGCCTTTTCCAAATGACTGTTCTCCCACTACTTTTGCTCTCCCTGAAACCGATAATGCACCACCAACAATCTCAGATGCACTTGCACTTCCTTCGTTCATTAAAACAGCGACAGGCAAATCTGGCAGTACGGGAACAGAATGACACCTGTAATTACGGACCTCATTTTCATCCCGCCCCTTTATGGTTACAATAAGTTGATCTCTTGGTAGAAACAAGTCAGCGATTTCAACAGCTGCAGATAGAAGACCACCCGAGTTATCGCGTAAATCTAGAACGAGGCTCTTCATTCCCATTTCAAGAAGTTCTGCAATTGCATCCGAACATTCTTTTCCTGAGCGAGAAGTAAACTGTACCAAACGAAGGTATCCCGTGTGGTTTTGGTCAACCACAACTCCCTCTACACTTGAAATTGTGATTTTCCGTCGACTTACAAGCAAATCGTTCAATTTATTATTTCGTGAACGAATAGTTATATTAACCGAGGTGCCTTCTTCACCCTTAATCTTTGTGCTAACCTCCGGCAAATCCCAACTTCCGATATCAATACCTTCTACTTTTACTATGTAATCTCCCATACTCAAACCAGACTCTTCAGCTGGTCCATTTTCGAAAACCCTTGTTATCAAAACACCATCCTCCACTTTTCGAATCATAACTCCAATTCCAACATATCGGCGATGAGTGTCATCTTTGAAGGAAGAATACTCATCAGGTTTGTAATAACTAGAATGCCTGTCTAACTTGGTAATCATACCCGATATCGCATTGTCGGTTAGCGCTTGGTATTGCGATTTATTTTCATCCACATACTGTGTGTTGGTTATACGAAGAGTTTCGCCAAACCGAAACAATGATCGCCAATAATTTGCATTAAAGAATCCCTGCATGGTAGGATCAAACCAAATTTTACTAATCAAAAATGATATTATAAATGACAGAACTCCCCATATTAATAATTGTTTAAACTTCACACTAAATCATTTATCCAAGCAAGGATACAAAGCCAATGACAAAGGAAATATTTAGCATGCAAAGAGCCTTCAATTTAGCATTAGAAGGAAGGTCATTTATGCCTACTGATGAATTTGTTCGCTTTGCCCTGTATCACCCGAAACATGGATACTATATTTCTGACACAAGACGGGTTGGAAAAGGACGCGATACTGATTTTTATACCTCAAACTCTCACGGAAAACTTTGGGGTGAACTAATCGTAGAAGCATGTTCTGAAATCCTTGGTGCTGAACAGATAAAAAAGCATTCATTCGTTGAAATTGCAGCAGAGCCTAATTGCTCAATACTTAAAGGAATTGATACACCCTTTGAATCTACGAATACTATTAGATTGGGTGACAAGGCGAAAATCCCAAGTAAATCGGTTGTCTTCTCTAACGAATGGCTTGATGCCCAACCTTTCAAACGATTTCGGTTTAACAAAAAAAAGAGAAGTTGGCTAGAAATTGGGGTGACACTTAAGAACAATATTTTCGAAGAAATAGAATTACCCCTATCGGGCACGCCAATTAATTTTCCCCAAAATTGTATCGAGGGGTATACGATTGATTGGCCAATTGGAGCTTACAATGCTCTTAATTCTGTCGTATCACAAAAATGGAAAGGATTGTTCCTCACCTTTGATTACGGTCTGTCCCGTGAAATCATTTTTAAGGAAAGACCAACCGGAACCGCTAGAAGTTATTACAAACATCAAATTTGCAAAAGCTTGTTCACCCGGGTGGGAAAGCAAGACTTAACCTGTCATGTATGCTGGGACGAACTTAGGGAATGCATGCTCAAAAACTTTTTCTCAGAAGTTAAACTAGAGACACAAGAATCTTTCTTAATGAACCACTCGCAAAAGAAAATAAAAAAAATATTTAAATCCACTGATAACCCGATTAACCAGCAAATGCTTAAACTTAGGGAATTAATTCACCCACAACATTTTGGAGGAAAATTCCAAGCCCTGTGGGGAATAAGAAGGTAGCCCTAAATTTAAAATATGCTTACGGCAAACGGGTGCCAATTGAGTTAGGGAATTCAAAAGGCCTCCCTACTTCATACATATTGCGAATTTCTGATTCATCTAAAACTCCATCAAAAACACCAAATTCATCAATACTCCCCTTGAATGCGAGTCCGTTTTTAGCACCAAGTTGTGCTTGGGAATAACCGATCATTGCCTTTGGGAAATTCAGGACGACAATCTCCTTAAGTTTTTCACGACTGAATGAACGTCCATTCACATAGTGTGAGATAATTCCTAACTTTGCATTATAAGTTGTAACTACATGAGACCAGCGACTTAATTTGTCAGAACGAAAAGCAACTGCTGATTTGTAATGAATATTTTCTCTTGCACCTCTTGTGCGAAGAACAATTTGACCGGTCCGGTTGATACTCCAACAGGTCGAACCAATACTTTTCGGTTCACTACATAATATTGGAGCGATGTCTTGTTTAAGGGAGTCTAGTTTAATCCAAGCGGAAAAAGTAGCCGATTTAAGTTGCGAAGGAAGCTTTAAGCGAACACGGTCATTCGGCCTGTTAAAAGAAAGTGCACCTTTTCCAGGCCAACGCCCTTCTCCCCACTTGCATCCGACAATCGCACCATTTTGCACCATTTTGTTAGTAAGACTCTCATTTTTAAGAATCCTTGACCATGGGCTGTGGTTGTCAAAAGTGAAATAAAGAAGAGTTTTAGGATCAGCAGAAATTGCATTACTTAACTCTACCCAAGCTTCATGCCTTCTATGTGATTCTTCCATGGACCGAAAGGCTAAGTCAGCAGCACTGATAAAAGGTTCACTGGGCATCTCTACCCAGTTGGCATAACCATAAGGATCGATAAAAATGGATTCCCCACTTCGCAACTCACGAGTTACGCTATCACCAGACTCTGTTTTCCCTTCATAAATAACTTTCCCCTCATAAACAAAAAGTTCAGTAGAGCCCCCGGCATGAACATTAAGTCCAAAGTCAGTGCCCAAATCAATCACTCTTCCCTTAGGTAAATTTATAGCAAAACCGGTTGCAACCTTAGGAACAACAGCTCTTAGCTTCCCCTTTAGTAAAGAGCCTTCATTTGGGTTTTCAGTAGAAAACTCAACAGGCCCCTCTAAAACAACCGAAGCACCTTGAAGAAACTCTACCTGGGCAAGCCCACTTTCAATTTGCAATAACCCAGCTTCAAGTGTGTCTCCAAGTATTGGCTGAAAATCAGCAGACTCATCCCAAACGATACCAACCGACTTTGTAAGAACAGCTACTGTGTCTCTTAAAACCGCCTGACCCGAGGAAGAAGTTAGAGTCTCTTCGATTTGAATGCCAGTAGACGATGATAGCTCAGAATCATCAAATAAAGACCTGATATCGTTAGAAAAGAAAAGACCGAGAACAAAAACAGCCGCAATTGCTAAAAATGGCTTGGTAAAAGATATCAGTCGATTGGGTTTTTCCTCTATCGAATCATCTACATCATCTCCAATTAACTCTTCTGCGTAATGATGAAGACTTGCAGACATGTCCATAAACTCTATGTAGTGCATTCTTGCATCGCTATTACAAGCAATCCACTTTTCCAGTTTAATGAGTTTATCCTTGGGCAGGTTGTTCTCTACCAAAGCATCGAGCAAATCGTGCAATTCAAGAAACTCTTGATCCGTTAACTTACTCATGCTTTCTCGGTGGTAAGCTCGAAGGAAACGCAATCGAATAAAGTCTTACGAATACGATTTAAAGCTTTGTAAGCCCCTTGAATAGTTCGACCCGATGCCTGTGCGGCAGCAGTGACATTTTTCCCAGACTCATAACGCGTCAAAACCATTCTACGGTCCCTATCGTTTAATTTCTTTAGACACCTGGACAATGCACTGTGTCGATTGTCCAACTCTTCTTCTGCTTCAATTCGGGTTTGGGAAATCACATCTAAAACTTCCTGATTAAAGACGACTTTTGATGTAGCGAATTTTTTTCTAGCAGCCCGCACTTTCCAGTAAGCAATTTGGCAAGCCCATGAATAAAAATTTGTTCCAGTTTGAAAGTCGGAAAATTTTTCACAAATTGTGACACTAGCTTCCTGCAAAATATCTTCAGCATCGCTTCTAGAAGGGACAAGGGTATGAATGTAAGCAAATATTCTCCTCTGGTACTTCATCATTAGCTGAACCAATTCGGATGACCGGTCTTGCTCACCTTCTTTCATTCCTTCGGGATTAAGCTGCTTGCTTAACCTTTCTTTTCCGAATCCTTGAGTTCGTTGCATTTGACTCAAATTTTTCAAATTTGTTTAAGCCCCTTCTCTCCACCTCACGAATTGCTTTTTCCAAACTTTTGGAGGAAAGTTTAACCATCTTCATTTTGGCTCTCTTATTGTTAACTTTATCAGGAAACTCAGTCATTTTGTAATAAATTGTTCCACCAGGAGATTGAGAAAGACGAGTGGTTAACTGCTTATTTGACTTACGCCTTCTTCGTGTTCTCTTTACGCTATTTGGCGGGTGCTTCTCGCTTCCTTCGCTGTCATCTCTTATTAAATCACCATTTGCTTCATCCAAGAGTCTTTCAAGAGTGCTTTCATCAAGATATTTATTCCCAAGGTCATTGCAGGCAAAATTATCATCGTATACAACTTCTTCATGTGGATCGTTTATAGTCATTATCTTATGGGCCGAACCTAAAACTCCCTTAAAATCCTTCCAAAACCATTGCACTGCCTGCTGTACTGCTTTCTTTCTGCTGTTCCCATAAACTGGCTTCGTAGCGATAAAAGTTCTGTTTGGACCTAATCGGGCCTCGATCAAATACTTGGTTTCATAAATTAAACGAAAATAATCATCGTAATCAATCTTAAGAGTTATGTCATATTTAAGGAAGTCATTTACTTTCATCATGTCTTTAAATCTCCTGTTAGGCGTTAAGAATAGGGTTACTGCAATCTCTCCAATTGAAGAGTGTTAATCTAATAGCAGAGATAAAAGTAATTTAGACAAAAATAATCATTTACTTACATAAAAATTAGATTACCCATTGAAAGTTTATAACTTATTAAGTAAACTATTCTGACAATAGGTTTTGTATTTCCCCCTTTAATCGATTTCCGATTTCAGGGGAAAATCCGACATGAACATACCGAATAACTCCATTTTGATCTATAATTACTGTTTTTGGAATCCCCTTTACTTTATAGTCACCACCAATCTTTCGAGATTCGTCCATAATCACAGATAATGCTTTGAGTTGTTTTTTCTTTAAGAATTTAGAAATTACTTTTTTAGACTCGCCCTGATTGACTGCCAAAAGGGCCACTTCTTTTTTATTGAAACTAGAAGTTGCTTTTTGCAATTCAGGTAAAGCACGAACACATGGACCACACCAAGTTGCCCAAAAGTCTAAAACAATCACTTTTCCCTTGTGATCAGAAAGTTTAAAATCTTCCCCTTTTAGATTCTTAGTAGAGATTTCGGGGGCCTTTTTTCCAATAAGAGGATCCGAGGCAGCAGTTACTTTTTTTGGCTGACCTACACTTGAGGAAGCAGGAGGTGGCATGAACTGAGATTCGAATTCCTCTAAATCTGATGGTAGAACTTCGACTCTTACAAAAACATTCTTTTCAACCGCCTGAGTTTTAACACGACTTAGAATCGAGGGTACTTGTGAACCTTCCTGACCCATAGCCAACTGTGCCATCCCCAAACCTCCTTGAGCAACAGTCCAAA
>MDTB01194383.1_pt1 | contig 13780 bp, 15 predicted proteins | sample 811161 | NCBI WGS metagenome assembly MDTB01 (sample SAMN05326650, study PRJNA326480) | marine metagenome | isolation source: seawater | place: Mediterranean Sea | collected 2009
AACGTATTATATGTTAATTATTCATATTATTTAATTATAAATTTTATGCCCAGGTAGCTCAGTTGGTAGAGCAAGCGACTGAAAATCGCTGTGTCGGTGGTTCAATTCCTCCCCTGGGCACCACTTTATGAGAAAATTTAAACCTTTAATCACTCTTTTTTTTATTTTGATCCAGTCATGTGAATTTAGTGAAAAAAATTATTTTCCATCAGCTTATGGACATAAATGGCTGTATTCGGTTGTTATTCAGTCTTCATATACAGGTAAAAGTAGTAAAAAAAGAGTTATGGTTACAAATTTTCATGAAGAAAAAAAAAAAAAACGTTCAAGAATTTTCTAAGCTATATTCAGATGGTAGTTATTATTCATACAAGATTGAGGATAAAATAGTTGCAAGAACATCTGTTATTCTTGCTTTCTCAGATGGAATTGATGAACCAGTAAAAAAAATTATTTATCCAGATTTAGACTTCAATCAAAAAGAATGGATCATAAGAGAACAGCTATTTTTAGTTAAAGGTTTTCAACCACCTTTATTAAATGTAAGACCTAGATCACAATTTGACATGACATATAAAGTTAAAGAAAGATATAAGAAGTTCAAAATTAAAGATGTCACTTATTTTGATTGTATAAAAATAGAAGGAATGGGTGATACAAATTTCATTGGTGATACAAGATCAGGACCTATAAATGTGAAAGTTAAAAATATAGAAATTTTGTGTAATAATGTTGGAATAATAAAACAGATTCGCTCTGAAAACACAAACGCTTCGGCTTTTGGTAATATGACTTTAATCAAAAGTCTAATGAGTTTTAAATAAATGAGTTCTGTTTCATTTGTAATCCCAGTTTATAATAAGTCATCTTTTTTAAAATATGTTATTGAATCTCTTAAGCATCAATTAGGCAGTTTTGAAAGAGAATTTATTTTTATAGATGATGGATCAACAGATGATTCGTATAAACTTCTTCGATTTTTAACAAAAAATTTAAAAAATACAAAAATCTTTAGACAAAAAAATAAAGGTTCAGCAAACGCAACTAACGTTGGAATAAAAAAAGCAAGGATGGAGTACTTAAAATTTCTTGATGCTGATGACATTATTTTAAGTAGAACAACTTTATCACTATTAAATATTCTAGAAAAAAATTCAAATGTAGTTTTAGCCTATGGCCTTCAAAGAAAAGTTGAATATCTAAAAGATGTTGATATATTTGAAAATTTTGATTCTAGTGATTATTCCATAATTAACAATCCCGTAAAAAAAGCAATGCGAAATTCGATGTTTAATCCATCTCAATTTTTAGTAAGAGCAGATTTGTGTAAAAAAGTCGGTGGTTGTGATGAAAGAATTAAATTTAGCCAAGAATACTCATTAACCTTAAAACTTTCTATGCTAGGTAATTTTGCGAGGTTAAATTTTCCAACAGCAGTATTACCATTTGTAGCTTCAGGTCAAATATCTGAAAAGAAACATAATCAGATATATAGAGTTTCTAAAGCGCTTGAACTATTTATTCAAGATAATCCAAAACTAGACAAAAAATTTAAATTATTTGCTCAAAGAAGATTAACAGCAAGAGCATGGAGATTTGCAAGAAGGATAAAAAAATCTAGTTTATTTTCTAAATGGTTTGTTTTGTATCTGAGAGGTTTACTTAATGTAAATAATAATATTCTCGATAGTTGTAAGGAAGCTAATACTATTTATGAAGAGTTTATAGATTAGAATACTTTTCCAGGATTTAGAATATTTTTAGGATCAAATAATTTTTTAATACTTTTCATTTTTTTTATTTCAAAACTATTCTTATGTCTCAGCAACTCTTTTTTTCTGAGTTGACCAATTCCATGCTCTGCACTAATGGCACCTCCAAACTTATTAACACTATCAAAAACTATTCTATTTATTGCTTTGCTTATTATTTTTTTTGATACTTTTTGATGATTTTCAATCAAAACATTGTAATGTAAATTATTATCTCCGAGATGACCAAAATTAATTATATAGCTAGAATTTTCAAACTTTTTAATTTCTTTTGTTGTTTCTACTACAAACTTAGAAATATTTTTTAGGGGAATTGAAATATCATGCGGAATTATAAGATTTTCTTTTCTCTCAGCAAGTGGAATAGATTCTCGATAATTCCATAATTTCTTATTTTCAGCATTTGACTTGGATAAAATAAAATCATCCGTGTGAACATTCTTCAAATCTATTTTTGAGAAAATGAAATTATTAAAATTATCAATTTGTTGAAAATTAGACAACTCCACAAGACAATAGTAATCATTTTTCTTTAAATTAGCTAATTTACATTCATGTTTTTCCAAAATTTCAATGGACTCTTTATTCATAAATTCAAAACTTGTAATTAGATCTTTAAATACACCATTCATATATTTGTAGAAACTTAATACATTTGTGAAATTATTGAATGATGCCCAAATAACTGTTTTTTCTTTTGGTAATGGATATAGCTGAATAGTGGCTGCAGTTATGACGCCTAAAGTTCCCTCTGATCCAATAAAAAGATGTCTGAGATCGAGTCCAGTATTATTTTTCTTTATATTTTTTAAAGAGCTATATATATTTCCATCAGGAAAAATCACTTCGATGCCTAAAATATTATTTCTGATTGTTCCGTATTTTATTACATTCACCCCACCAGCATTAGTTGCAATATTTCCTCCAATTTGACAATTTCCTCTTGAACCCATAGACAAAGGGAATTCAAGGTCATATTTTATTAATTCATTCTTAACATTATCCAATATACACCCACTCTCAAGAGTTATTGAATTTCCGATCAGATCAATATCTCTGATATTATGCAGATTTGATAAATTAATAATTATTTCATCTTTTTTTTTTCTTGGAACCGATCCACCTACTAATCCTGTATTACCGCCTTGGGGGACAACAGCAATATTATTTTTATGGCAAAACTTTAAAATATTAGAAATTTGTTTGATGGATTTTGGAAAAAGTATTAAATCAGAATCACCTTTAAATTCGCCTCTCCAATCAATACAATGTTTTTTTAAAATATCTAAGTCAGTAGAATATTCATTAGGATTAAGTGAGCATATTAGTTTATATAGTTTTCTGTTTTTCATTTATGAAACCGCTCTGTTGAGTCTCTCGTTAATTGTCTTGCCAATACCGATATTTGGTATAGGGGCAACAACGATTCGTTTTTTTTTGGATTTATCTAATTTTCTTAAAAAATAGAATAGATTGAATGCAGCTTCATTTAAATCTGAAGATTTTGATAAATTTAAAGTTGGGTTATGGGATGTTGAAATTTTATCTCCAAAATTTAAAAAAGCATCATCTGAATTTGGTTTAATAATATTAATTTTAAGAGGAGTCCTTGGTGAGTAATGTTTTAATGTTTGCCCTGGTGAATTTGGATTTGATATATTTTTTTTATTTACATTTAAAATCTTTATAGTTTTACCTAATTTTTTTTTTAAAGTAATTAAATCAATAACTCCAAGTCTTTTTACTTCATAAGGTTTACAAGTCATGTCTAAAATAGTTGATTCGATACCATAATCTGCCCTTCCAGAATCAATAATTAGATCAATTTTATCTCCAAAAGAATCAATTACATGTTTTGCATCAGTCGCGGAAACATATCCACTTTCATTTGCACTAGGTGCTGCTATGGGTTTTTTAAATTTACTTATTATATTTTTAATCAATTTAGATGCTGGCAATCGAACTGCAACTGTATCAAGTCCTGAAACTGCAAAATCATGAATAATATTGTTTTTTTTTCTAGGCAATATCAAAGTTAGTGGTCCCGGCCAAAATTCTTTCATCATTAATTTAGAATCATGATCTATTAATGCTATTTTCTCAACTAACTTGATTGAATCAACATGAATTATAAGTGGATTGAAAACTGGTCTTTTTTTTAGCTCATAAACTCTTTTTATTGCTAAAATATTACTCGGGTCACATGCTACGCCGTATACTGTCTCTGTCTTTAAAGCAACTAATTTTTGATTATTTAATAAGAAAACTGCTTTTTTCAAAGAATCTAAAGATTCATGAGTAATATTGTTTTTCATGTGATTAATATATGAAAAAACAAAAAAACTTTAAAGCTTATATTCAATTACTGAAACTTTAATTAGGATTATTTCATAATTAATGATTAAATTAAAGATCATTAAGACTATGGATCCAAGATTTCATAAATATCTATATTTAATTGCTGTATGTGCATTAATAATAGCCATCTTAACAATTTATAAGGGTTTAAATGAAATTAACCTTTTTTTTACTGACAGAATTAAGATTTGATAACTTCAATTACCTTTTTAAAGCTATCTACGACATAGTCAGCTTCTTTTGATTCGCTTTGTACTCCATAACCATATGATACAAAAATTGATTTCATTGATAATTGTTTGGCAGGAATTATGTCATTACTACTATCACCAATCATCACTGAACTTTCGGGGTTAGCATTACATTTTTTTAGACAATGCTCGAGCATATCGGTGTTTGGTTTAAGCTTTAGATTAGGGCTTGAACCCAAAACATAGTCAAAGAAACCATCAATTTTAAAACTTTTCAGAATCTTTTCTGAAATGTACTGTTTTTTATTGGTACATAGAGCTATTTTAAATTTAGGCTTTAATATCTCTAAAGTATTGTAGACTGTGGAGTACAAATGCGATTTCATATCACAATTTTTATAATAAAAATCTAAAAAATCATTTATCATTTCCCCCATTTTATTTTGAGGTAGATCAAGATTTAAATATCTATATGCTTTCTCTATCATAGATGCTGCTCCTCCACCTACTAATGATCCTATAACATCACTTTTGACAATCTGAAGGTTTTGTTTTTTTAAAACAAAATTGAGCGAATCAATTAAATCCGGACCACTGTTAATCAACGTTCCGTCTAAATCAATCAGGATACATCTAATTAGTTTATTCATAAAAATAATTTTCTCTGTAAAAAAAATGATATAATATTATTTTAATTTTTATTTCAAGTTAATTTAATGTCTTTATCAATAATTGTTTTAGCCGCAGGAAAAGGTTCAAGAATGCAATCTTCAAAACCAAAGGTTTTGCATGAAGTTGGCAATTATCCAATCTTGTTTCATATTTTAGATACTGTTAGTTCCTTTGAAAATAGTTCTATTGACTTGGTAATATCAAAATCATTTTCAGAATATAAAGATTTAATAATAAGTAAATATAATAAATTAACTTTTTCAATTCAAAACAAGCAAAATGGTACAGCTGATGCAGTTGTATCTTCATTAAATAATGGAAATAATAATTCTGAAACCATTTTAGTTCTTTGCGGTGACACCCCATTGATTTCAAAAAAAACATTAGATAGCGCACTAAAGAAATTTCACAAAGATAAATTAGATCTATGTGTTGTATCAATGGAACCAAAAGATAAAAATAATTCTTATGGAAAGTTAAAATTTGAAAATAAAAAATTAACTGGAATAATTGAACAAAGTGAAATTACAAAGGATGCTAACCAAAACATATGTAACTCTGGAATAATGATTTTTAAAACAAAAAGTCTAATTCAGAATTTAAAATTCATAAAAAATAAAAATAGAAAAAAGGAATTCTTCCTAACTGATTTAGTAGAAATCTTTTTTAAAAGAAATCTCCTTATCAATCACTTCTCATGTAAATTTCAAGAAACATTAGGAGTCAATAGTATGATTGATCTTGCTGCAGTAAACTATGAATTTCAAGAAAATAAAAGACAATTGTTCCTTTCCAAGGGAGTAGTTATGGAGGCACCAAAAACTGTATACTTTAGTTACGATACTAAAATAGGCAAGAATGTAATTATTCAACCTAATGTATATTTTGGTACAGGAGTGAATATCAAAGATGGTGTGATCTTAAGGAGTTTTAGTTATCTTGATAATGTTGTGGTTTATGATGAAGCATTGATTGGACCATATGCTAGAATTAGAGATGGTGTTCAAATAAAAAAAAATTCAAAAATTGGAAACTTTGTAGAGATAAAAAAATCAAGAGTTGATGAAAATGTAAAAATTTCTCATCTTTCATATATAGGAGATTCTACAATAAATAGAGATAGTAACGTTGGTGCAGGAGCTATCACATGTAATTATGATGGGGTGAAAAAGAATCAAACTATAATTGGAAAAAATTGTTTTATTGGTTCTAATACTTCTTTAGTTGCACCACTAAATATTAAGAAAGGTTCTATCATTGGTGCTGGTACCGTAGTTAATAAAGACATACCAAATGAAACTGTTGTCTATAGAAAATCTGAATTAATTAAAAAAAATAAAAAAAAGTAATGTGTGGAATTTTTGGTGTTTTAGCTAGTGAGCCTGTAATTAAGCCTATCATCGATGGGCTTTCTAAATTAGAATATAGAGGTTATGATTCTTCAGGGATATCAATACTAGATACAAATAAAAGTATAACAACTGTCAGAGCTAAGGGAAAACTTACTAACCTTAAAAAAAAATTAAAAGGCAACAGACTCAAAGGAAAAATAGGTATCGGGCATACTAGATGGGCTACTCATGGGATTCCTTCAACTGATAATGCACACCCTCATTCATCCGATAATGTTTCAATTGTTCATAACGGCATCATAGAGAATTATTCTAGCTTGAAGAAAGATCTTTTAAAAAAAGGTTATAAATTTCATTCACAAACTGACAGCGAAGTCATTGCTCATCTTTTAGATTTCGAATTACAAAATAATCAGCCTGATGTTGCTCTGAAAAGCACTCTTTCTAAACTTGAGGGGGCTTTTGCAATAGCAATTATTTTTAAGAATTTTGATTTACTTGCTGGTGCTCGCAAAGGGAGTCCATTGGCTGTAGGTTGGTCTCATGAATCAATATATTTGGGTTCTGATTCACTTGCCTTATCTCCTTTCACTCAGAAAATAATTTACTTAGAGGAGGGGGATAGTGTGTTTATTAAAAATCAGACTTATCAAATATATGATGAGAGTTTTAAAAAAGTAAAAAGGCAAATAAGTATTTCCTCATATACTGGAGTGGACCTAGGTAAAGGCAACTTTAATCATTTTATGCAAAAAGAAATTTATGAACAACCTCATATTATAGGTGATTCTTTGTCTAGGTTTTTAGACCCAGTAAATAAAAAGATAAATATTCCAGGTTTAAAAATTAATTGGTCGAAAGTATCTAAGGTTGATTTAATTGCATGTGGCACATCTTTTTATGCTTGTCAGGTTGCAACCTACTGGATTGAAAAGATTGCAAAGATCAATGCGGTTTCGCATTTGGCTTCAGAGTTTAGATATAAACCATTAATAGCTGATAAAAATAATCTATCGATATTCATTTCACAATCTGGTGAAACCGCTGATACTCTTGCCGCTTTAAAGTATGCTAAATCTATGAAAAGTAAAATTTTAAGTATAGTAAATGTGGATGAAAGTAGCATTGCTCGAGAATCAGATTTTGTTTTGTCGATAGCTGCTGGTCCGGAAATTGGAGTTGCTTCTACAAAAGCTTTTTCAGCTCAGTTGAGTGTTTTGGCTTCTTTATGTTTGGTTATGGGACGCGAAAAAATGACAATTTCAAAATCCTTGGAATCAGAATTGACAGAGAGTTTAATTGAGGTGCCATCAAATATGTCCATTGCTCTCGAGTTAAGTGAAAAAATAAAGTCACTGAGTAATCAGGTAGTTAATGCAAAAAGTGCATTGTTTCTTGGAAGAGGTGTTTCTTTTCCAATAGCAATGGAAGGCGCATTGAAATTAAAGGAGATTTCATATATTCATGCGGAAGGATATGCTTCTGGTGAGATGAAGCATGGTCCAATAGCATTGGTCGATGATAAAGTTCCAGTAATAATAATTTCACCTAAAGACTCTTTGTTTGAAAAAAATATATCTAATATGCAAGAGATTATGGCAAGGGGAGGAGACGTTATACTAATTACAGATAAGGAAGGTGAAAAAAATATCGATGACCAATCACTTAAAAAGATTGTTATGCCTTCTTTGAATGAATTCGTTCAGCCAATCGTATACTCTGTTCCAGTTCAATTGCTTGCATATTTTGTTGCTGTTATCAAGGGAACTGATGTTGATCAGCCACGAAACTTAGCAAAGTCAGTAACTGTGGAGTAATCTTGAAGGTGAATTTTATTATTTAATTTTATACTACAAATCAATATCTAGATCCCATAATATAGGGGAAGATATTAATAAAAGTCTTGAAGTTATGGCTGTTATAAAGCAAATTTTAATGATATGGAACAATTGATAAGAAAAGAAAAAATGTTAATAAACAAGGAATTTAAAATTTTCCTAAAGTTTAGATATTGAACTAGAACTATACATGTAAAATTGTATGAAATGAAAATTCCAATTTTGCGTCTTATCGGTTACAGTTGAACAATGGAAAAAAAAATTGGATTAGATAAATTTTGCGACCTGCTTTCGAAAATTAATATGGATTTTACCGATTTCATATTGGAAGATTGGGAATCTGAGGAAGAAGGAAATGTTAAATTAAATGGTTTGACTGAAAAAGAATGGATGACACTTTATAAAAATTATTTAGAAAAAGAATCTAAATAAATTTATTTATGAAAATGACCTCATAAATAATTTTAATCACTAAAAAGTAAACAATATAGGAGATTATTAATGATGAAGGTAAATATTGGTTTGATTGGAATTTTGGTTATTACCATCTTAATAATGGTTTTAATCTTTAATATAAATTCTAAAAATGAAAAACTTTATGAAGAATTGATCGTGATAAAAAGTTTTTTAGAAGATATTGATAGAGATATTCATGAAATTGAAGAAAAAATTAAAGAATGACAACTCAATTTTTTATTCATAAGACGAAGATAGTTTATATAAGTTATAAAAATGAATTAATTTATAAATTACAAAGGAATTTAATTTAATCATTCGAAAATTATAAAAATTTTGTTATAGTTTTATCATACCCACTTATTGAGTTAGGCATGCTTTTAAAGAAATCACTTAGAATTATTTTTAAAAAAAATTATGGATTTCTTAAAAATAGTTTTTCAGTTTTACTACAATTTTTCAGAACTTTTTTAAAAAGAATCAGACAAAGAAATATAGATACTAAATGGACTGAATATAATGTTTTTGAAGAGAGTCTTGATAAAAACTTTAGAAGTTCTTTGGTTGGAAAAAAAAAAAAATTTTTTAAAGTTAATAAAAAATTTGATGATGATATGAAATTAAACGACATCGCTACTGGGTTTTGGTTAAGATGTATTTTAGAAAAAAAATATGAAAGAGTTATTGAAATTGGAACACTTGGGGGCAAAAGGGTTAGAACGCTAAAAAACATTTGCAAAGATGTAGACTTCTATGGACTTGATGTTCAAGATATTTTTAAAAGCCAATTTGAATTAGATGGTGTAAAATTTTCTCAGAATAAGTTGGAATTTTTTAAGAATAATGGAAAAAAAACTCTCATTTTATCAAGAGGGTGTTTATCATATTATACTCCTCAAAATTTAAATTTATTTTTTAAAAGATTATATGATGAAAAAATGGATATAGCATTTCTTGAACCCATTTGTATTGGCGAAAAAAGCTCTACCATTAGGTTTGAACCGGACAAATCCTTTTACCATCCATACGAATTAATTTTAGAAAATATTGGATTTTCTTTAAGTAAAGATATTTTTAAAGATAAGTTTACTTTTATGTTATCCATGATGGAAAATTGGTATATAAATATTGCTTTTTCAAAGAAAATCTAATTTTATAAACTCATCAATTTTTCATATTTTTTTACAACTGAAGGGGAATGTTATACTTCCTGTTTTGTATGATTTGTTTTTCTCAAAACATGAAATATTATTTTTTCCATTAGTCCAATATTCATGCGGGTTAAGAGAACGATAAAAATCTTTAATAAAATATTTGCACCCCCAATTATTTTTTTCTTTTTTTTGACAATATTCCTGTCCTATTTGAAGATGCAAGTGACGAACTCTAGCCATACAACGAAATTCAACTTTTTCTGGCAACTTAGCAACTATATCGCCTCTTTTTACATTATCATTTTCACTTACATGAAATTCGCCAACATGCCCATATATGGCTATTAGGTTTTTTCCATCAATAGATTTTCCATGGTCAACAACTAAAGTTGAACCCCAACAATCTTCAATAGTAGTTTCTAAAACTTTACCATCAGCAATAGCAATTACTGGTTGATTCTTGTAACCAATTATATCAATCCCTTGATGAATATTATCTCTAGGGCGAGTGTTTACGCCACTCATACTTCCAAAGTCTGATAATATTGGGTTGGCTTCAAAACCTTTAGGGCTAATATCTTTTGCATATTTTTTACAATATTCGTAAACTCTTACGAATTCCCCTTTGTAACCAGGATGACGATCATACCATTCTAAAGAATTTTTACATTGTTTAGGAATATCATTTAATTTATGCATTAGTTTATTATCATTAGAATATACACTCGTGAAAGAGAGTAAGATTAGAAAAACAAATTTTATCACAATAAATAATCTAATATATTTTTGTAAATAAGTCATAAAACATATATGTTCATTATTTTTTTTTAATAAAGAATTATTTGACTCATTAAATTATAATTTATTATTATCAACAAAAGGAAAGGTTTACAAAGGTTTTAGTTAAATGTTAAATGTATATTTATCAGGTGAAATTCACACTGACTGGAGACAGGAAATAATACAACTTTGCCAAAAAGAAGATTTAAATATAAAATTTTCATCACCCGTTACCAATCACAATGCCTCTGATAACTGTGGTGTTGAAATTTTAGGTGCTGAAGAAAATAATTTTTGGAAAGATAATAAAGGAGCAAAGATCAACTCTATTAAAACAAAAAAATCCATTAAAGATTGTGATGTTGTGATAGTTAAATTTGGTGAAAAATATAAGCAATGGAATGCGGCATTTGATGCTGGATATGCCTCAGCATTAAATAAATCAATTATTGTTATCCACAATGAAGAAAATCAACACGCCCTAAAAGAAGTTGATGCTTCAGCGTCAGCTGTTGCAAAAGATCAGTATCAAGTTGTTAGAATTTTAAAATATATATTAGAAGGATCATTAAAAATTAATTAATACTCCTATTACCAATTTTAATAGAATAATTTATAAACTAAAATTTAGTGTCATTATTTTTTTGTTATTAAGATAAAAATGTGAAATCAAATTATAGAAAAGACATAGATGGAATAAGAGGAATTGCTGTATTAGCTGTTGTCCTCTATCATGCAAATATAGAATTGTTTTCAGGAGGGTATTTAGGTGTAGATATTTTTTTTGTTATAAGTGGATATCTCATAACTCAAATAATTAATAATGAATTAAAAAGTAAAAGATTTAACCTTATTCTTTTCTATGAAAGACGAATTAGAAGGATTATACCAATCCTTTATCTAGTAATATTATTACTTATACCCCTTGTTATCATTAATTTTGTTCCCGCCGATGGAAGAAATTTCTTTGAAAGTGTGTTTTCAATAACAGCATTATCCTCCAATTTTTTATTTTGGTTAGAAGAAGGAGAATATTTCACAAGGGATAATAGCCTTAAACCATTGCTTCATACTTGGAGTCTTTCAGTAGAAATGCAATTTTATTTATTCTTTCCTCTTCTTTTACTGTTTCTTAAAAAAAATAAAAAAAAAGAATTAAATATAATTATTTTTTTCACACTAATTTCGATGTTCTTATCTTTTTGGATGTCGAAAACCAACAAGGATGCAAATTTTTATCTGATTTTTTCGCGAATTTGGGAAATTATGGCAGGAGTAATTTGCTATTATTTAATGCAAAAGAGTAAAAAAACTATTGAGGGAAAATATAATGAAACCATAACGCTTTTTGCTATTTGTCTGATATTTCTTTCGTTCTTCTTATTTGAAAAAGAAACTAGGCATCCGAGTTATTTAACTCTGATCCCCATTGTATCTACAATGATATTAATTTCTTTCTCTCAAAAAACTTTGCTTGCGAGGAAAATATTAGAAAATAATGTGATCAACTTTTTCGGTTTAATAAGTTATAGTCTATATATAATTCATTTCCCTGTTTTAGCAATTTTAAACTACAAAGGTCTAGAAATAAACATACCATTAACTATGTTCGGAATTGTGTTCTTTTCCTTTTTGAGTTGGAGGTATATTGAGAAACCTTTTCGTGATAGAGAAAAAATATCATCAAGATCAATTTTCGGGTATTATTTTTCAATATCATTTTTTTTTCTGATAATAGGACTTTCAGGACATTTTTATATTAAAGATAAAACTGATAGTTTCATAAATAAGGATTTTATTTCACCAAAATTTACAATTGATAAATCAATAATGGTTTTGGGAGATTCTCATGCCTCACAATATTATTGGGGTTTAAAAGAGTATTTTGGGAAAAATAAAGTCGAAGATTTTTCGGTATATGGGTGCATTCCACTTTTTAATCTTGATAAGGTCGATTCAAAGAGGGGAAAAGGTTTTTGTAAGAAAGAAATGAGTGACGCACTCGATTTATTTATTAATGATAAAAACTATAGTACTTTAATCTTATCAAATATGGGCCCAGTCTACCTTGATAAGAAATCATTCAAAAATAAGAGCGAACATAGAATAGACGGTCTCGAAATAACACATGACTATCAAAAAGATATCAAGGACGCATGGAAAATCTTTGAAATTGCTATGAATGAAACTTTTGAAAGACTTTCAAATTTAGGGAAAAGTAAGAATATAATATATATAATTGATATCCCAGAGCTTGGAGCATCAGAGAGATTGTGTGATCAAGACGGAAAAAAAATCTCATTTCTTGGAAAAAGCATTTGGATAAAAACTTCCCAAACAAATAAATGTTTTGTCAGTAAAAAAGAATACTTGTTAAGAAGTACACGATATAACAATTTAGTAAAAAAGATTGCTGCAGATTATCCAAAGATAAAAGTTTTTGAACCGTCAGTATTGATTTGCAATGAAAAAAAATGTAATGGAATTTTGAATAATAAAAGAATATATAAAGATCAAGATCATCTATCTAGATATGGTTCTTTTTATTTAGGAAAATATTTATCAAAATTAATTTTAGAGTTTCAATAACATTAAGAATATTTTATTCAATTAATTACTAGAATTACCGATTGTTGAAATTACAATGCAAAAAAATAAATTCTTTATATTAGTAATTCTTTTAACTTTAATATTTTATGGAATCTTTTCCAGTATTCATAAAAAAATTCAAAGGCTAGATCGACCTCTTTTTAATGAAAAAATATAAATATTCCATAAGTTAAATTTATGCTTCTTTATCTTTCTTAAAATATTTTTCGTGTTCAAGAAGTTCTCGAAAAATTTCCTCAAATTCAATGAAGAGAACTTTAATATAGGAAAAACATTCTAATATAAAAACAAAAAAATTAATAACTGGTATTAGGAAACTTATTGACAAAATAAGAAATAATATAAGAAAAAATAAAATTATAATTTTAAAATAATTCCTACTTATAAATTCAAATATTAAATAGAATTCCTTCAATTTCATTTACTTTGAATAGGAGGGAATTTAATCCACATTAAAATTACTAATACAAGGCAAAGGCTATAAATTATCAAAAAAAATTGTGTGGGTAAATCCCAATATAAAAGATTAGTCATCCAAATACTTATAAATGTATTGGAGGTTATTATTCCTCTTAACTTATTTTCAATCATTGTTAA
>MDTB01003419.1_pt1 | contig 13779 bp, 21 predicted proteins | sample 811161 | NCBI WGS metagenome assembly MDTB01 (sample SAMN05326650, study PRJNA326480) | marine metagenome | isolation source: seawater | place: Mediterranean Sea | collected 2009
GTACAATACAACAACAGGAAAGTTTCAAGGATATGCGGCAGACGCAAATAACGACAGTGTTGCTGGCTGGGCAGATCTACACTAAATATACATATAGGAAAACAAAATGGCAGTAAGATATCCACTCGTAGTTGACACAACAGATAACAACAAAATTAAAGAATTGCCATCAGGTGATAGTTTAAATCTTAGTGGTAATAATATAGTGAATGTTGTAAATGTTACAGCAAGCGGCACATTAACTGTACAAAACCTTGCTGTAGAAACTAGCAATTTTACAGTAAATGGCAACAATCTGAATACTATTGCATTTACAGGCAGTTATACAGACTTGTCTAACACACCTACTCTTTTTGATGGAGTATATGCATCATTAACTGGAAAGCCTACCATACCTGGCAGTATAGAAGATTTAGCAAATGTTGGATCAACAGCGCCAACAAATGGACAAGTTTTAGTTTATGATACTACACTCGGAAGATACGAACCCGGAAACATTAATGCTAATTTTAGCACTCAATTTGGTTTAGAAGATATTGATAATTTAAACAATGTTATTTTCACAGGCGATAAAACAAATGATGTACTTAAATTTGTAGGTGGTGTTTGGGTAAATGCAAAAGTTGATTACTCTGAACTTACAAGTACAACCAATGTTGTCGAGCAAGGTGATACACTTTCAGGATCAGTAATAGGTGATGTAAAAGGAAGTATTTTTGCTGACGATTCAAAACTAATGATGGACGGACTTACTGGAACATTATACGGTCCTATGATTGGAGATGTAACAGGAAGTGTATTTGGTGACGACTCTACACTTCTTGTAGATGGTGTAAGTGGAACAATAAACTCATCAGCACTTACTATGCCTATTCAAATACCTGACGGCAGTATAAGTGCTAACTACATAGGATTTGGTGCAGACGATGACCTAAAAATATTTCATAACGGAAATCATTCAATAGTAAGAGAAACAGGCACAGGAAGCCTTTATCTTCAAAGTAACAACAATGTTATTCTTGGTAGTGACAGTGATACTGAAACCTATGTCAAAGGCATTTACAATGGAGCAGTTGAACTTTACCACGACAATGTTAAAAAGTTAGAAACAACTACAAATGGTATTGAAGTTGAAGGATCAATAACAAGTAATTTTATCGGAAGTGTTTTTGCAGATGATAGTAGTCAAATGTTGGATGCAGAAAGCCAAACACTCTACGGCACAATAGTAGCTACAGCAGGAACAGCACCAACAGTTTCTGGGCAACCAGGTGCAGTAGGAGAAATAAGATTTGATGACAACTACATTTACGTAAAAACAAGTGGAGCAGGATGGAAACGTGCATCACTGAGCGGATTAGTTTAACGGAGAAATAAATGGCGATACAAAGTATTAACATAGGTAATATTGCAAACGACGGTACAGGTGATGATCTCCGTGATGCATTTATAAAGGTAAACAATAACTTTTCTGATTTAGATACCAGATTAAGCTCTGCATCAGATACAGATGCAGAAAATATTGGTAGCGGGACTGGTATATTTTATGATAGAGTAGCAAATAATTTACAATTTAAAAGTCTAGTTGGCTCAGGAATTAACATCACAAATTCTGCCACAGAAATCACTCTTACCTCTAATGCTATTAGTCAATTGACAATGGTAAGCGACAGCGGAAGCATAGTGCTGACAAAAACTGCAAACAGTTTAAATTTATACGGCGGAACAAATGTTAACACAAGAGTAAGTGGAACACAAATTTTTATTGATGTTGATTCAAGTAATTTAGTACAATCAGACTTAAATCCTACACTAGGTGGAAATTTAGATGTCAATCAAAACTCTATAACAAATGCGCTGAATGTAAATTCTGATACTTTCACAGGTAATCTGACAGGATTAGTACACGGTATTGATATACGTAATATCAACGGATTTTTGGATGGATTTGATTTTAACGGTTTAGTAAAACAAGCTTCAAATTTAGTTGATTGGATAAATTTAACCACAGATGTTGATTATGGGACTTTTACATCGCCTATTGATATCACAAGTGATTTTGGATCATTAGCATAACTCCGATAAATATACTAAAGGAGTAAAATATGTCAGAAGTATGGACTAGCAGATCTGGTAGTGTTTTAGCATCAATAGAAGAACAACAAACTATTAGTATTGCACTGCCTATTAACGGTGTGCACCTTCCTTTGAGTTCTACTGGCGTAACAATTCAACTTATTAGTGGTAGTTTACCACAAGGTATGCGCCTTAATGCACACGAAATAGTTGGCACTCCTTATGAAGTTAGAATAGACACAGTTTCTACATTTGTTGTCAGAGCAACTGTCAATAATCAAATATATGATAGAACTTTTAAAATTATAGTTACTGGTCCTGACGATCCTACATGGCGAACAGCTGAAGGCACATTACCTGTTGGGCCTAACAATACTTTTTTTATAATAGATAGTGCGCCTTTAGATTTTCAATTAGATGCATATGATCCTGATGTGATTGCAGGAGATAATTTAGAATATTATATTAAAGAAGGGAACGGTGAGCTACCTCCTGGTATACAATTAACTACTGATGGTAGACTTGTAGGAATAGTAGAACCTATACTTGCTCTTGAAAAAGCAGCAAAAGAGGGAAGATATGATGAAGCAAATTACGGAAACTTTCCTTTTGATTTTGCAGCAAGATCATCAAATGGTTATGATAGTTTTTATTACGATACTGGCATTTATGACATTAATGTTCCCACTAAGTCTCCTAGGAAACTAAACCGTAATTATGAATTTACTGTTTCTGTAAGCGATGGAGACAATGAAGCTGAAAGAACATTTATGATTTATGTTGTAGGTGATGATTTCTTAAAAGCAGATAATACGTTAATGCAGGTAGCAAATGGTGTGTTCACAGCGGATATCACTAATGTAAGAGTTCCGATTTGGTTGACTCCTGCAAACTTAGGATTTAAGAGAGCAAACAATTATGTAACTGTATATCTTGATGTATTAGATCCTAATACAATTGATGGTATTATTTATTATGAATTAAAATCCATAAATGATGACAATTCAGAAAGTATATTGCCACCTGGTTTATCTTTAGATAGTACAACAGGAGAATTAGCAGGTAAAGTTCCTTATCAACCTGCTATAACTAAAGAATATAAATTTACTATAGAAGCAATTAGATTTGTTGCAGACAGTGATACTGTAGTGCTTTCAACATTTGCATTTAACGATGCTGATGTAGGATCTACAACAATTAGAATTAACAAATTAAACACCTATGCAAGTTATGCAGTTGGCCAGCAGTTTACAATAGATCAAAATACCTATAGTGTTACTGCAATAGACACTGAGTCTAATTTAGACTATGATACTATCACTATCAACAAAGGCTTGATTAATAAAATAGAACAATCTGATAGTATAAATTTAGGTACTATTGAAACAAGCAATCCAGAAGAATCTCGTAAAACAAAAACATTTTCGTTAAAACTACTAGGAGAAGTTGATAGTACTATTACTTGGAACACAAACAGTGCATTAGGAACTATAAGTGCTAACTATATTAGTACACTTTCTGTCAAGGCAACCACAACAGTGCCAAATGCAAGATTACTTTATACACTAGAAAGTGGTAGTTTACCTCCTGGATTAATTTTATCTTATGATGGAGAAATAATTGGAAAAGTTAATAGCTTTGGTACAGCAACAAATCCTGGTATTACAGTTTTTGATAGCCAAAATTTTAAATTAGATAATAATACAACTACACTAGATAGAGATTTTGAATTCACAGTAAAAGCAAAAGATCAATATGGTTATAGTGCTATTACTAGAAAATTTTCATTGAGTGTAACTGACCCTGATGATAAGTTGTACAGTAATTTATATATGCGCCCTTTACTTAAAAATACACAAAGAATTGCCTATGAAGACATAATAAGTGACACTAGTATATTTGATAGTGATTTTATTTATAGACCAAACGATAAAAATTTTGGTTTGCAAAAAAATATGCAGATGCTTTTATACGGTGGTATTGAAACTAAAACAGCAGAATACTATGTAAGTGCATTGGCGAAAAATATCAAAAGAAAAAAATATAATCTAGGTGAAGTTAAAACAGCTATTGCTAAAAATCCTGGATCACAAGATATTGTATATGAAATAGTCTATGTAGAAGTAATAGATCCTGCAGAAAGTGCAAACGGTAATGTGCGAAAGCAATTTACAATTAATAATGAAAGCAAAAACAATGTCAACAGTGTAATATATGAATCTCCAAATATCAATTATGATATATCTCCTAGTAAACTTAAAATAGGTACTAGACGATATGGAGACGTAGTTTACCGCATGTTGCCTAACGTTGAAATAACTACTAGAACATCATCTGTTTCTTTTAGTGCAAGAGATAATTTTGCCGTTGGAATAAAGGATAGTGTAGATGTTCTTGTTGATATCAGTGACGGAACATTTGAAGCATTTAGATTCAGACCTGTACCAGAAAATACATTGAAAGTAGATAGCAATGCTATTAGTATTGACGGTGGTAATGATAGAGTTAGTTACATAAGCAGTATTCAACATGTAAGAGATGCTATAAGATTATTAGGAGAAACTGAAGCTAATTTTTTACCTTTATGGATGAAGACTACACAACCAAACACTATTGCTGTCCAAGGATATACCAAAGCATTGCCTTTATGTTACTGTAAGCCTGGAACAAGCAATATCATTAAAAATGCAATCAATGCACGAGGTATAAAATTTAACCAATTTGATTTTGATATAGATAGAGTGGTGATAGATAGTACAACTGGAAATTCAAACGAACAATATATAGCATTCGCAAATTTCAAAATCAATGTTTAATAACGATAAATAATACGGAGACATAAAAATGGCAAGTAATATAAATTCTGCAAATATAGACGCACTTTATCCTATAGCGGGTCAAGATAACGATTCACAAGGGTTTAGAGATAATTTTTCAGCAATAAAAAACGGCTTATCAACAGCAAACACCGAAATAACTGCTTTACAAAATAAAACAGCAGGAGTAAGTGCAAGTGCTATTGAAGAAGGCGGTAGCGTAGTTGGCGGAGACTGGAATGGTTTTTACATACAGGATGCTAATTTTAGAGCTAATGTTGAGGAAATTTATGCAATTGGTAATGTTTCCAGTGGTCAAAATATTAACTGGTCCAACGGACATTATCAAACTATACAGGCAGGCGCGGATATTACACTTACACTAACTAATTGGCCAACTTCTGGTAAACTAGGAAAAATGCGTTTAGCACTAACAAGCGACGGTTCTTCTAGAACTGTAGTAATTGCTGCAACTGGTATGAAAAACGATGGTAAAATTATAGGTCAACCTGGTTATGATTACAGTGGTGCAAAAGGATGGACTTCTACAAATTCTACAAGTGTTACTGTTACTGCTACAAGTTCAACTAATCCACATATTCTTGAATTTTGGACTACAGATGCAGGTTTAGTTGTTTATGCTAATTACATAGGCAATTTTAGTTAATGCATCCATTAGTTGATGATTTTACAGATCTTACTGATACAGAAATAAACGAAAAGATATCAGATCTTTCCCACAAATACTGGAAGACTAAAAATCCGCAAGTTCAAACTCAAATTACGATGATTTTAGATCAGCTTAAAGAAGAACAGCGAATAAGAATACAAAAATCTCAAATAAATCAAGATTCTGACGAAAATGATCTTGACAATCTTATTAACATCAGTTAATATATATAAATGCTTATGAAAACAGATTCTCTCGGAATACCAAGATTTACAAATCGCGATCTTATTGACATGATCTATTCAGGTCATGCGGATAAGGTGCATGTGGTATTATGCGATTCAAACGACGATGTAGACAAGTTTAATACAGCAATGCAAGAACAAGGTATGTCTCTATTGCAGAAATATATTCCTTTAGATGTTGATAAAAAGACTTTTGATGGTGTTTGTCAAAGTGAATGGTTTATGCCTGATGAATATAAGAACATGAATGTTATAGAATATATAATAAAGCGTACTAATACCCCGCAAGAATACAAACGTGTAGATGAAGAGCTACAAGAATTTAAAAAACGTGATATGCTAGATTTGTTGAAGTATATGATCTATCTTGTGGACTTTATGCGTGAGAACAACATTGTATGGGGTGTAGGTAGAGGATCAAGTGTAGCAAGTTATGTGCTGTATTTGATAGGTGTACATCGTATTGATTCAATCCAGTATGACCTGGATTGGAGAGAGTTCTTAAGATAAGTACTAATATAACTAAGGAGGTATAACAATGCCAATGAAACAAACAGGACGTAAAGTCTATAAAAGCATGCAGGGTAAACAAATTGATATGGATTTACTTCGCCAAAAAAATGAACTTACTCCTGCTGTAGGTAATGCTAAGGTTAATGCTAGAGGTGACGAACTTGGTCCGGGTGGTAAAATTATCCGCACTAGAGAACAAGTTTTGAAAGACTATTATGCATCTAATCCTGGCGTTCCGGAAGAACAAGCAGTAAGTAGAAAAGTAAAAGTAGAAGAAACTGCTCCTGCACAAGATCCTTTGACTGTTGAAGAAGAAGGTGATTGGGTAGAAGATGATGATGGTAACTTTGTGCAAAAAGGTGATTAAATGTCAATTAATTTAAATCGTATCAAGGCAGATCTAAGGCCAATTAAAAATAGAGTGCTTGTAAGAGACATGCATTTTGGTGAACAAAAAACAGCAAGTGGATTAATACTTGTAGACGACGACGGCACATCAAGAGGAATCTATCCTAGATGGGGCAAAGTTTATGCCAAAGGTCCTACCAATAAAGATATTTACAATGTAGGTGACTGGATTCTAGTTGAACACGGTCGTTGGACACGTGGTGTAGATATTGATAATGGAAATGAAGAACTTACACTAAGGATGGTAGAAGCAGAAAGTGTGTTAGCATATTCTGAAGAAAAACCAGACGATGTATATATTAGTGAAGAGGCATAAAAATTGACACAAGTAGATCTTAACAAATATAAAGACTTTGTAGAAAAAGTTACCTCATTACAAAGTAATGAAACAGGCGGACTAACTTCACAGTTAGAAAAATTAGAAAAAGATAGTGGTGTAAATATGGCACTACTACTGACAGGTGCAATTGGCATCGCATCAGAAGGAGGCGAATTTGCTGAAATTGTTAAAAAATGTGTATTCCAAGGTAAACCATTGGATGCAGATACAGTATTTCATGCTAAACGAGAACTTGGCGATATTGCTTGGTATTGGATCAACAGTTGTCGTGCTTTGGGTCTTGATCCTAATGACGTATTAGACGAAAACGTAAATAAATTGAAATCAAGATATCCAGGTGGTGAGTTTGATGTGTATTACAGCGAAAATAGAAAAGAAGGAGATTTGTAAATGAGTACAATTACAGAAGCTAGAGTAGCCTACGACGAAGGGCTAAGAAACTTTATGATAAACATGTATAACCATACAGCAACAGGTTTAGGATTAAGTGGAGTTGTAGCATGGTTAACTTACTCAACTGGTGCATTATATGCCATGGGCAATCTCATGTGGTTGTTTATTTTAGCTCCATTGGGCATGATTATTTACTACAGTTTTGCAGGTCAAAACTGGAGTAAGGACACACTAACAAAGTTTTATTATATCTTTACAGCAGTGATGGGTATAAGTCTAAGCACAATCTTTGCTGTTTACACAGCCTACAGTATCGTACAAGTATTCTTTATAACAGCCGCAACATTTGCCGGTGCTAGTTTGTACGGATATACGACCAAGAAAGATCTCACAAGTTTTGGTAGTTTTCTTGTTGTAGGACTTATTGGTATTATTATTGCCAGTATTGTTAACCTATTCTTACAAAGCACAGGTATGCAGTTTGTAATTAGTATATTAGGTGTGCTTATTTTTACAGGTCTTACCGCGTGGGATACACAAAATGCTAAAACAATGTATCTACAGTACCAAGACAGTAAAATGGGAATTCGTTTTGCATTAAGTTTATATCTAAACTTTATAAATCTGTTTCAAATGCTATTGCATCTTATCGGCAATAGAGAATAAGAGGTTATCTTGAATTATGAAAAAGACCGCAAAATCCTTGCGGATGTAGATGGTGTCTTGCTTGATTGGGAATCAGCATTTGATGCTTGGATGAAACAAAAAGGCTATACTATAGCAATATCTACAGAATACAAACAATCAATAAGATACTCACTGGATCAAAAACTTGCTGATCAGCTAGTAGAACAATTTAACGAATGCGCATGGATTGGTTATCTCAAACCATTAAGAGATAGTGTAAATGCATTACATATTCTTGCATCAAAACATTGGCACATTGAATGTATCACTAGCCTTAGTAAAGACCATTGGGCTGGAGAACTAAGACGATCTAATCTTAAAAAGTGGTTCGGACAAATTATTCGTAGATGTCAATGTATAGAAACAGGTGGTGGTAAAGATGCATATTTACAAGAGTTTAAACCAGGACATTGGTGGATTGAAGACAAGCCTGAAAATTGTATTGCAGGTTTAAACGCAGGACATCGCCCAATTCTTATTGATCACCCTTACAACCAAGATTTTGAACACCCTGATGTAGTGCGTGTTAAAAATTGGCAAACGATCATAGAATTAATCACAGAATAGTCTTGACTCTTTGAAGTTTATACGCTATAATGTATACTAAATTATAGGAGTATTGTTTTGGCTACACACGGAATGATTGATTTAGAAACACTTGGCGTAGAGCCTGACAGTGTTGTTATGACTTTAGGTGCAATCAAATTTGATCCGTTTTCCAATTCAGAACCGCATACGCCTTTATACCTACGGGGCGATGTTGAAGAACAATCAGAACAGTATGGTCGTAGTATTGACAATAACACACTGGCTTGGTGGAGTAAACAATCCCAATCTGTTCAAGATGAAGCATTTGGTGAAAATCAAGAACGTGTATCAGTCAAAGAAATGTTACGTCAATTGAATAAATGGTGTGTGGGTTTAGATTACATATGGTGTCAAGGCCCAACATTTGATTTTGTAATATTACAAGACTTATATAAAAATGCACAAAAACCAACACCGTGGAACTATTGGCAGATACGTGATAGCCGAACACTGTTTTCTATGATGCCCAGTGATCCAAGAAAAGAAATACAAGAAGAGCTACACAATGCATTGGCAGATTGTTATTATCAGGCAAAATGTGTGCAAAAATCATACAAACACTTTGGAGTGAATAAATGACAATTGAACCTATTCAAGAAAAACTTGATGATAAAATTAAAGCTCTTAACTCAAGCCGTGTAATAAAAAAGATTACTCCAAAAGGTGATCTTTCTTGGTACGTAAAATGGATCGCAAGTGCATTTATACTATTAGCAGTAATGTGCAGAAGCGTAGAAGAAGTTCCTAAAATATTTGATGTAATGCTTAGTTTTGTAGGTACAATTGGTTGGGCTTGGGTAGGTTATTTATGGCATGACAGAGCTTTGCTCTTGCTCAATGCCGTGTTATGTGTTATACTAGGAACTAGTATGCTAAGATATTTTGCAGGAGGTATGTTTTGAAAGAATTATGGGTAGAAAAGTATCGTCCAAAAAACGTGGATGGATATGTATTTAGAGATGAAGCACAAAAGACACAAGTAAACACTTGGATCAAAGACAAAACTATTCCGCACTTGCTGTTCTCAGGTAACGCAGGTATAGGTAAAACAACACTAGCAAAACTGTTGTTCAACGAACTTGAAATCAATGACTTAGATGTGTTAGAAATAAACGCATCAAGAACAAACTCAGTAGATGATGTAAGAGATAAAATTGTAAACTTTGTACAAATGATTCCATTCGGTGACTTTAAGGTTGTGTTACTAGATGAGGCTGATTACTTGAGTCCAAACGCACAGGCGGCACTACGTGGAGTCATGGAGGAGTATCATACTACAGCAAGATTTATTTTAACTTGTAATTATCCTAACAAGATTATTCCAGCAATTCATAGTCGATGTCAAGGCTTTCATATTGCTAAAATTGACCAAACTGAATTTACAGCAAGAGTTGCAGAGATTCTTATCACAGAAGGTGTAACTCCGGATATCGATACACTAGACACTTATGTGAAAGCAACATATCCAGATTTACGTAAGTGTATCAACATGGTACAAATGAATGTGCAAGACAACAGTTTGATTAAACCTAACGAAGGCGACACAGGCGAGACTGATTGGAAACTTGAAATGGTTGAGCTGTTTAAAGCAGGTGAAATTACCAAAGCAAGAAAACTTCTCTGTGGCAGTGTGCGTCCAGAAGAGATGGAAGAAATCTATCGTTGGTTGTATGATAATATTGAACTCTTTGGAGATGAAGAAAAACAAGATCAAGCGGTATTGATTATCAAACAAGGACTAGTGGATCACACACTTGTTGTAGATCCTGAAATTAACTTAGCGGCAACGCTGATTAGATTAGCGAGGTTGTAGTGAAAATACTAATATTCGGTTTGCCAGGTAGTGGTAAAACTACATTAGCCAAACCATTTGCAGAATTAATTGGTGGTGTACACATTAACGCAGATGAAATTAGAAAAAAATATAATGATTGGGATTTTACACAAGAAGGTAGAATGCGTCAAGCATTGCGTATGCGTTATCTAGCAGACGGAGTAGTTATGGCTGGCAAAATTGCAGTTGCTGATTTTGTATGCCCAACTGAACAAGCTCGATTAGAATTCGATCCAGACTTTACAGTGTGGATGGATACAATTAAGGAAGGCAGTTTTGAAGATACAAATAAGATGTTTGAATCTCCACTAGATAAAGTAAACTATCATGTTGCTGAATGGTTTAATGATACGCATGCACAACTTATGCCTGTTGTTCAAACTTGGATGGAGCGTAACAAAAATGTTTGATTGGAAAAAGCCAACAACACAGATGCTAGGACGCTGGCAACCCTGGCACGATGGGCATACTGCACTGTTTAAAAAAGCACTGCTAGAAACAGGTCAAGTATGCATTATGATCCGTGATGTTAACGGCATTGTAGGCGAAGATGCTGGTGCTGGACGTACAGTAATACAGGACGACAATCCTTTTAATTTTGAAGATGTCTACATGAACATTGAGATGGGATTAGCAGAAGCAGGATTTGTGTACGGCAATGAATATATAATAATGAAAGTTCCTAATATTGTAGACATAAGCTACGGTCGAGGCGTAGGTTATACATTTACACAACACGATTTAGGCAAAGAGATACATAGTATAAGTGCAACAAAAATAAGAAACAATCTTAGAAAGGAAGGCAAACTGCAATGACATATTTAGTTACAGATAATTGTGTCAAATGCAAGCACATGGATTGTGTTGATGTATGTCCTGTTGATTGTTTCTATGAAGGTGAAAACATGTTGGTTATCAATCCTTTAGAATGTATTGATTGCGGAGTTTGTGAACCTGAATGCCCAGTAGATGCTATTGTTGCTGATAGTACACTTGATAATGAAAAACAAGCATATTGGGAATTATTTAACCAAAGATATTCAGATCAATGGCCTAATATTACACAAAAACGTCCAGAAGACGTTCCGTCTGATGCAAAAGAATGGGACGGAGTTGCAAATAAACTGGAGGAGCATTTTAGTGAAAAACCAGGTAAAGGTGACTAATGTATACTTTACTACTAACTGTATGTATGACTTTCATGGGAGAAACAAGTTGTCAGTACTTTGAAAGAGAACACAAATTTAAAACACTAGAACGATGTGAATTTGTATCTATGATCGAAAGGGGGCAGTATAAAGAAAAAATAATTACTAGGCCATGGGCACAATATATATGGCAATGTTTAGAAAGGAAAAACCTTGACAACAGTAACTAAAAATAAAAAATTACTTAACGACATTGTACGCATAAGTGTTCTTGAGGAAGAAGTTGAATATTATAAAACTCTACTCGAGCCGCAAGATACAGGACATATTCATACCACAATAAGTTTTATAAAAGACAGAATTAGACATTTAAAAGGAGAGAAAAAAGAATGGCCGTTCGATTAGTAAGTTATAGTAAACCTACATTAGAATTTATAAGTGAAGGCATAAGCAATGATAATCTATTAGATCTTGTTGCTTTTTGTGCAAGGGTAAGCAATCCCTCTAATCAAATTAATTCAGAGACAAGTGAAAAACTTGTAAAGTACCTTATTAAACATCAACATTGGTCACCTTTAGAGATGGTTAATGCCTGTTTAGAAATTAATACTACACGTGATATTGCACATCAAATTGTAAGACATAGATCATTTGCTTTTCAAGAATTTAGCCAACGTTATGCAGATCCAGAGGATCAAGGCGATTTATTTGAATATAGTGAAGCAAGATTGCAAGATACAAAAAATAGACAGAATTCAATCGAAGTTGACGATCAAAAATTACAAAGAGAATGGGAATGGGCACAGATGCGTATTGCTAATCTTGCAAAGAAAGAGTATGATTGGGCAATTAAAAAAGGTATTGCTAAAGAACTTGCTCGTAAAGTTCTGCCAGAAGGTTTAACAAAAACTACATTATATATGAATGGTAGTTTGCGTAGTTGGATACATTATATTGATTTGCGAGGTGCAAACGGAACACAAAAAGAACACATGGAAATTGCCCATGCTTGTGCAAAAGTTATAGCGAAAATATTTCCTTTGGCCAATGAACTACACTGATGAATATCTAAAAGAATATGAATACAAAATTCCTTTACATAAAGAAGGAATTTTGTCCAACCATATTGATTGGGCTAGAAAATATTGTAAAGGAAAATTTGGTTGGCATTTTGATAAACATAATGCTGTAATAAGTTTTGAAAAAGAAAAAGATGCATCTTTTTGGTGTTTACGGTGGATAGATGAGTATAATAAAAGAAATACATAATTTTTGGGGAATTGGCTCTAAAAACATCCATGGAGAAGAATTTACTGGGTATGAGTCAGTTTACCACCAATTAGACAAATTCGACAAACCTGCCTTCAATCGAGACCCTGAAGGTACTGTATGTAGTGTTTTTGATATCTATCGTAGTATAAATCTTGTGCCTATTATCTATTATACAGAAAAAGGTATTTTAAGAGCAATTCGTGAGTTTAAAGATTCTAGTTACAACGGTGTAAAAAATGGTAGAATCAATCTTGGAAATAATAAAGGACAACCATTAAGCCGTTTCTTATTTCCAAATATGATGACTGCTGAACCTAAAGGCCGCGGTTCAAACAGTTTGCGTGATAGATTCTATGACGATAAAAAACTTAAGAGAGCAATACGTATTTGTTATGAGATGCGTGAAGGAAATAATCTAGTTTATCCTACAGCAGTTCGTAGAGCATTAGAACTTGTTACTGGCGAAAACGTGCAAAACTTTAAACCTCAAAATGCTCGCGCTATAGCGGAAGAATTGTGCCCTGTGATGTGGGGCAATGTTTATGACTACAGTTGTGGTTATGGAGGAAGATTGCTTGGTATAGGTTCAAGCAATATGAAATACAATTATATAGGAGTAGAACCAAATACAGAAACTGTAAAGTATCTAAACTATTTCAATGATTGTATAGAAGAAGCAGTTGGTGTAAAAGGTACTATTGTACAAAGTGTAAGTGAAGAATATCAACCCACAGATATAGATCTAGCATTTAGTTCACCACCTTATTTTAACTTGGAGAAATATTCAGA
>MDTB01059761.1_pt1 | contig 13779 bp, 13 predicted proteins | sample 811161 | NCBI WGS metagenome assembly MDTB01 (sample SAMN05326650, study PRJNA326480) | marine metagenome | isolation source: seawater | place: Mediterranean Sea | collected 2009
TGTCATATGAAGAAGCACAAAAATTTAAACCTAATGTTATTTTAGTTGATAAAAATAATGAAGTAAAATGAAAATTTCAGATATTCAAAAATTAAAAAAGTCTAGCTCAAAATTTGCTACTATAACAGCGTATGATTTTCCAACAGCAAAGATTATTAATGAGTTAGATATACCACTAGTGTTGGTTGGGGATAGTGCCTCTATGGTTGTATATGGATATAAAGATACTACGCATATTGAAATGAATGAAATGCTATTAATAGCTAAAGCGGTGAAAAGGGGTATTAAAAAAGCTTTGGTTGTTGGAGATATGCCTTTTATGTCATATCAACCTTCAGTCGAAATAGCTGTAAAAAATGCAGGTAGATTTATAAAAGAAGCAAGTTTAGATGCGGTTAAGTTAGAGGGCGGTGTTGAATACGTAGAACAAATTAAAGAAATTATAAAAGCTGGAATACCTGTGATGGGACACATTGGCTTGAAACCACAATCTGTTCTTGCGGATTCAGGTTATAAAATACATGGAAAAACCTTTGAGGGTGCTATCAAAATATTTGAGGATGCAATAACACTAGAAAAGGCAGGTGTGTTTGCGATTGTGCTTGAGGGTGTACCTGAAGAGTTAGCGCGTTTAATAACTAATACTATTAAAATACCAACTGTTGGTATTGGAGCTGGAGGTTTTTGTGATGGCCAGATACAAGTCTTGCATGATTTAATTGGATTATATGGAATAGATGTACCTAAACATGCTAAGTCTTATCTTAATTTAAAAAATGTTATTAGAGAATCATTGAATCAATATAAAAAAGATGTTAAAAATGGTGATTTTCCATCAAACAAACATATCTATAAAATGGATAAAAGTGTATTAAAAAAACTAAAAGGTGCCATTGAAAATTATTAAATCCATCACTGATTTCACAACATGGCGCAATTCTGTTAAATCAAAAAATATTGGGTTTGTTCCCACCATGGGTGCTCTACATTTAGGTCACTCTTTTTTAATTGAAAATTCAATACAAAACAATGAAATTACGGTTGTTTCAATTTTTGTAAACAAACTTCAATTTAGTCCAAAAGAAGATTTTACTAGTTATCCCAGAACTCTTGATGAAGATATAAAAATACTTGAAAAAATGAAAGTTGATGTTGTTTTTGTGCCTACTAGTTTAGAATTATATAACACTTCATTTAGTTTTAATGTTATGGAAAATAATTTATCAACAAAGCTGGAGGGAGCGTCACGTCCTAATTTTTTTAGTGGTGTATGTACAGTTGTATTAAAACTGTTTAATATAGTTAAGCCTTCACAATCATTCTTTGGTAAAAAAGATATTCAACAGTTAATGATTATTAAAAAAATGGTTTCAGATCTTAATTTAAATATTGATGTTGTGGGTTGTGAAACCATAAGAGAAAATAGCGGTTTAGCGTTAAGCTCAAGAAATCAATATCTTAATACAAAGGAAAAAGAAATAGCATCAAATATTATTGTTTTTTTGAATGAAGCAAAAGAAATGATTTTAAATAAAGAGAAATATTCTTCTGTTTTACGATGTTTTCATAACAATGTTAAAAAAATAGATTGTATGAAAGTAGATTATATTTCTATTTCATGTCTCAATACTTTTGATGAGCTATCTGATGAAGATGCAATTCAGAAAAATGTGGTTATTAGTTGTGCTATATTTTTAAATAATGTTAGATTAATAGATAATATTATAATATAATGAATTATTGCCTGATTATCATATGCTGTTTAAGTTTATCATGCTTCAAATCTAATTGGGCTGCAACAGAAAAGCAATCATTCATGATTGATTGTCAATCTGCAGGGCAAACAAAAGAAAATTGTTTGTGTGCTTTAGGGTGTTTAGAAATAAATTTTGAAACTTACTTAGATGCTCAAAATAATCTCGAAGCAGTTAGTAACACAACCTCACTAAATGTTTGTTTAGAAGAATGTATAACTCAATAATAATTTTATTAATTTCCTAAAATTATATCAATAATTATCACTAAATCTGATACATTAATAACTAGGTCCTCATTCATATCGCCACATTCAAGATACTCTTCAGTAGTATTGTCAATAATTGCATTTACTAAAATTATCACATCAGAAATATTAATAATTGAATCGCTATTTACATCACCACTACAAGATGAGTCAACTATATTAAAAGTTCTAGAATACCCTTCACTACCATCTTCAAGGGTATAAGAAAAAATTTCTTCTCCGTTAGCATCTAAGATGCTCCATATGTTGCCATTCCATCCATCTCCAAATGTATCAAATGCATTTACAGCATATTCACCCTCTTCTAATGAAATCACATTTTCATATGGTGCTCCACCAGATAATATAACAGAGCCACTTTGTGTATTTATTAAATCCCAAAGAATTTCTGTTTGCCACGACCCACCATCACAACTCACAAAATATGTGTTATCAGAAAACTGGCATGATCCATCATCTATATTAGCATCAGGGTTATAGTTTTCAGCAAAAGGATTTGTACAGCCTTCAACTCCTTCATCAAAAGATAATAACCACTCAAAAGGTGTGTTGCTTTGATTATATTGATCTGAAGAAACTATTATATAATCGCCAGCTGGTACGCCAACATATATATATGATTCTGCCCAGTATGTACAATCAGGGCACTCACCAAATTCACTTGAACCCCAATCATCATTATATCCGACATAATCTCCATATGGAAAATTATCTATGTCTACATCATCACATTGTGCGTATATAAAAAACTTTGTGTCAATTCCAGCTCCTGCTGTTGAAACTGTCAAAAAACCGGACTCTTCTAATGTTACTAGAAAAAATTCATCATGACCGGTAGACATATTAATCCCCTCATTAATAATATTAGGGTTTTCACATGTATTACATTCATCCTCAGAGTTAGCACAATCACCATTTGAACAAGTAATATATCCTTCGTCTTCACATGAAACCAAACAAAGTCCTTCATTTTCACATAGCTCACAATCATACCCGTAATTATTTTCTATTTCAGGACATGTATAAATGTCTATATATAAAGAACAGTCAGTGTCTTGGCAAGTTTGTATAGGGCAGTCTGAAATGTCTTCAACGCAAGAGCCGTCCCAACATTCTAACAAATTATTTCCTGCACATGTAAATGGACAAGTGTTATCTATACAGCATTCATCGTTGGCGTTTGGGTTAGGGTCTAAACATTCCGAATTACATGCTGCCCAATCGGCATCTTCTCCGCAATCATAATCACTACTAATACATGTTGAACCACAACAATCACCTCCATCCCATCCACATTCTTCAGTATTGTTGATATCATCACAGTAACCATCGGCTATCCAGGATTCATTACATTCTCTTGAATTGTTAATTTTATTTTTAAAATATTTATGATTGTTAGTATTAAGAATCTCATTTTTTTTATATTTATATGTCTCATAATCTTTTTGTTGCGTAATTCCAAATACAAATGTTATAGTGATGAAAAATAAAAAAATATGCAAGCGATTCATGTTCATGTTTGTCTCCCAGAAAAATTTGTGAATACTATAATTTATTTTTTAAAATTGATAAAATCAAGATGTATATCAAAAGACGCTTTTTTTAGAGAAGCTATAATATTTTGTAAATCATCTATTTTTTTTCCAGTCACCCTAAGCTGCTCACCTTGAATTTGTGGTTGAACTTTTAATTTAAGATTTTTAATAAATGTATTAATTTTTTTTGCGTTCTCTTTTGATATTCCTTCTTTCAATTTTATTAATTGTCTAACTGACATTCCTGTAGCATTTTCTAATACTTGAAAATCAAAAATTTTTATTGATAACCCTCTATTAATTGCACGATTTTGTATAATATCAGTAACTGCTTTAAGTGCCATCTCATTTGCTGCTTCAACAATAATATTTTTTTCATTTTTATTAAATTTTATGCTACATTTTTGGTCTTTTAAGTCATATCTAGTCATTACTTCTCTTGAGGTAATGTTAATGGCGTTATCTAGCTCTTGAACATTGTAATTACTAACTATATCAAATGATGGCATAATAATCTCCTTTATGGTTGTATATAATGACAGCCCTTGCTTGTTCTGTCTTCTAACGCAGCGCTTGTAATAGCAACAGCAACTTGTATACCGTTTCTTAATCCTATTATTTCTGGTGTTAATTTAGATGTTTGATAATATTTTTCAACATCATATTGTAAGTTTCTTAATATATCCTGTGCTCTATGAAGACGTTCTCTAGTTCTTATTAACCCCACATAGTTCCACATTGTATTTTTTATAGTTAACCAATCTTGATTTATTAATGCTGGATCAATTTTTGTTTTCTCTTCTACCCATGCTTTTGTTTTGGGCTGTTCATAATTATGTTGATCTTGTGCCGCATTTTTTCCAGCTATATATCCCCAAACTAAGCACTCTAATAATGATGTGCTAGCTAATCTGTTCGATCCATGAACACCTGTACAAGCAACCTCTCCAATGGCATATAACCTTTCAATTGAAGTTTCGCCATTTAAGTTTACAGAAATACCGCCGCAACTATAGTGTGCTGCTGGCACAACTGGAATCTGATTTTTAGAGATGTCTATTCCTTTAGATAAACAATAGTCATAAATATTAGGAAATCTAGTTTTTATCCAATTTTTTTCTTTGTGCGAAATATCTAAATATACGCACGGATGATTTGTTTTAATTAGTGTTGAGTGAATGGCTCTTGCCACAATATCGCGTGGTGCAAGTTCTTTGTTTTTATGAATTTCATTCATGAAACGATTGCCATGCACATCATAAAGCTTTGCGCCTTCTCCTCGTAGGGCTTCTGAAATTAAAAATCTACCTTTTTCATGATATAGAGCAGTAGGATGAAATTGAATATAATGTAAATTAACACATCTTGCTCCTGCTCTCCATGCCATTGCCACACCATCTCCTCTAGATTCTGCGGGGTTTGTAGTATGAAGGTATGTTTGTCCTAAGCCACCTGTTGCTAAAATTGTTTTATTAGCAAAAATTTTGATTGTTTTGTTATTCTTATTGTTTAAAAATACGGCCCCAAAACAGCTAGGCTTTTTATACATATCACTCGATTTGATTGAATGATGAGAGTATGTTAAAAGGTCAATTGCTGTATGATTTGTATATATTTTAATATTTGAATGTTGTTTAACTTTTTCAATGACTGTGTTATGTATTTGTAGCCCGGTTTGGTCTTTACAATGAATGATGCGCTTAGTCGAATGTGCTGCCTCTGCAGTAAAAATAAGCCTATCTTTTTTATCTCTTTCGAAAGGTACCTTAAAGATATTTATTAATAATTCCTCTACTAACTTGGGGCCCATTTGTGTGAGCTGTTTAACCGCTGGCTTAAAATTATTATTATTGCCTGCATTAAAAATATCTTTTTCAAAGGCGTCAGAAGAATCGGTGCTACCTTTATAGGCAATTCCTCCTTGAGCCCATATTGTGTTACCACCCAATAAATCTAATTCTTTTGTTATTAAAATAACCGTCTGGTCTTCATCAGCGGCAGATAAAGCTGCTATTGCGCCAGACAATCCGCTTCCAATTACTAATATATCAGCATGATGGTTATTCATTAGGCTTGAATATCAAGTTTGATATTTTTAGATTGAGCTTGGTGTGTTAAGGCGCCAACTGAAATTCCATCTATATCAACCTTTTTATAATTTAGAATATTCTTTAATGTAATGCCTCCTGATAGTTCAATAAAACATTTGGGTTGTAGCTTCCTTATAAGCTTGGAACATTCTGCCGCCTTGTCTGGGCCCATATTATCAAGCAATATAGCGTCTATGTTAAATGAAATAGAAGTACATATTTGATATAATTGTTCATAAGTGTCGACTTCTATTTGTAACTTTTTATTGGGGTGTTTTTTTTTAAACTTATATACAACCTCATTGAAGTTGTTTGATAGAATGAGGTGGTTGTCCTTAAACATAGATCCAGCTTCAAGGTCTAACCTATGATTAAAACCCCCTCCAACAGTGACCGCATATTTTTCTAGAACTCTAAGGCCAGGGGTAGTTTTTCTAGTGTCTAAAATTTTAATTTTTTTACCAACTATTTCTACATATTGATTGGTTAGAGATGCTATGCCAGATAGGCGTTGTAATAAATTTAAAGTAACCCTTTCTCTTGTTAGTAATAGTGTTGGTTTTGAAAAAACTGTAGCAATAATATCTCCTGGATTGCAATGCATTCCATCTTTAATAATTATTTGATGTTTTTCTGTGTTAAATATGTTTTTTAAAATTTGCTCTCCAGCAAATACCATATTTTCTTCAGCAATAATATGCGCTGTTTTTTGATTGTCATGATTACTAGATATATGAGCGGTTGTTATATCTTGGTCAGCTCTATCTTCTGCAAGAAACTCTTTTATTTTTTTTGATAATAACTCTGGATCTATTGTCTTTTGTTGATTATAAAGAGCCCTCATTTACTTAACTCTAACATTTTGATAAGTGGTGGAGTTGCTGCTTGCATAACAGAGGGTTCAAGTGTTATTTCAGGGCTTAATGTTTCTAACGCTTCTATCATTTTGTCTATTGTATTAAGACGCATATGTGGGCACTCGTTACATGCACACCCCTCATTATTTGCCAAAGGTATATATTTTTTTTCTGGGTTTAATTTTTCCATCTGATGTATGACTCCAGGCTCTGTAACAATAATAAACTTTTTGGCTTTGCTTGTTTGTGTTCTTTTAATTAGCGCTGTAGTAGACCCAATATAGTCGGCTTGCTCTAAAAGCGTTTCATCACACTCAGGGTGAGCTAGGGTCTCTGCATTAGGATGTCTTACTTTTAATTTAATTAAGTCTTTCAGTGAAAAAATAGCATGCACCTGACAGTAGCCGTTCCATAAAATTAGATCTTTACCTGTTTTTTTAATTAGATATTGGCCTAAATATTTGTCTGGTGCGAATAAAATTTGTTTGTCTTTTGGTATGCTGTTTATAATTTTTTCTGCATTTGATGATGTGCATATTATGTCTGACATTGCTTTGACTTCAGCAGTACAATTTATGTAAGATATGACGGTTGCATTTTCATAACTATTTACCCATTTTTTAAACTCTTTTGTGGATGCACTATCAGCCAAAGAGCATCCTGCCTCTAAGTCTGGTATTAAAACTGTTTTGTTTGGATTTAAAATTTTTGCTGTTTCACTCATAAAGTGTACTCCACAAAATAAGATTATGTCTGCGGTGGTCTGTTGTGCGTATTGAGCCAGCGCCAAACTATCTCCCATATAATCTGCCACATCCTGTATGTCTGGATCTTGGTAATAGTGGGCCAGTATAATGGCGTTCTTTTTTAATTTAAGTTCTTCTAAGTGTTTAAATTTATTCATCAGATTTATATTGTTTTCATTTAAAATCTTCGTTTATAATTTAATATAAAATTTATAATTAAATTTGTTTTTCTGCTTTTACTAGAAACGCTTTGATGGTATATCCTAGTATGTGTCCAAGTATTGCAATGTTTGCAATATGTGTTGAAGGGTAGGGTTCTATTTTTTTGTGGTCTCCACAACTGTTTGTGGTAATGCCTTCAGAGTCTTGTACATATAAATGTTCAATGTTTATAAAGTCAATATTATAGTTTTTTTGTTTACCAATAAAAGGGTTGTGACCGATTCTATTAATGTGATCATTAATAGGTAATACTTTTTTATTGTTTGTAGAGCTAGTTATATCATAAATCTCAAGGTTCTTGCTTTTATTTTTTTTAAAAATTTTTTCTATTTTAGTATATTCATTAAAATCGATTATATGTACGTTTGGTAATGAGCTTTTTTCTGTTATGAATTTTTTTTCAGCCCTTTCATTAATAATAATATTATTATTTTCTGTTGCCATAAAGTTTAGTTCCTATTCTTATATGAGTTGCCCCTTCTTTAAGTGCAAGCTTGTAGTCTCCACTCATTCCCATAGATAAAAATTTGCAGGTTGGGCTAATTTTTGTTTGCACCTTTTCTTGTATGTCTTTTGTTTTTTTAAAAAGCTGTTGATTGGTTTGTTGGTTAAGGCCTAATGGCAAAATTGTCATGACTCCTAAAAGGTGTACATGTTTAAGTTTGGTGATTGTTTCTATTTCCTTATAGACATTTTTTGGAAGTATCCCGCTTTTATTGGGGTCCTCTCCTATATTAATTTGTATAAATATGGGTTGATAAATTTCTAGAGCTTGGGCTCTTTTGTTGATTTTTTCTGCCAAACGTTTAGAGTCTACTGTTTGAATTACATCAAAGGTCCCAACCGCCTTATTTACTTTGTTCGTCTGAAGCTTTCCTATTAGGTGCGACTCTATTTTATGTTCAAATTCAAAATCTTTTATTTTATGAATAAATTCTTGTACTCTATTTTCGCCGATTTGATATACTTCATTATCAATTGCTGCCTGGATTGCAGAGATGTTGAAGTTTTTAGTTACCGCTATTATATTTACAAGCTGAGGGTATGGACTTAAACTGTTTATGTCAGCCTGTATTTTTTCTAGGGCATGAACGTTAATCGGGTGTTCACACATGACTCATTTTTTTCTACTCTGGATTTTCTTCAGATGGTGTTTCGTTTTGTGGATTAGTTTCATCTGATTCATTATCGTCTTCATCTTTTATAACTTTTGTAACGCTTGATATTGTTGCTCCATCATCCAGCCTTAACAACCTAACCCCTTGTGTGTTTCTTCCTATTATTCTTATGCTATCTACAGGTTGCCTAATCATTACTCCTTGTGTAGTTATAATCATTAAATCATCATTTTCAACAGCCTCAAGTATCGATATTAAATTGCCTGTTTTGTGTGTTTTTTTCATAGTATACACACCTTTTCCGCCTCTAGATTGAACCCTGTATTCATCTAAGTCGCTTCTTTTTCCATATCCGTTTTCAGAAGCCACCAATACTGTGCCTTCTCTTTTGGCAATTAACATTCCAATTACTTCGTCTGTCTCTCCTAACATTATTCCTCTAACACCTTTTGTTCTTCTTCCTGTGGGTCTTACTTGGGTCTCAATAAACCTAATTGACTTACCTTCCTTTGTGGCCATAATTATAGAATCTTCACCATTTGAGATTTTTGCCTGTATAAGCTGGTCTCCTTCTTTTATTTCCATAGCATACACGCCACCTTTTCTTGGTTTGCTATATAAAGATAGAGATGTCCTATTAATAATGCCTTTTTTTGTTGCCATTACGATAAATTGGTTATCATCAAATGTTTTAACTGGTAAAAATGCCTGGACTTGTTCTCCTGGTTCACACCCAATGAGGTTAATAATAGCTCTACCTTGTGATGTTCTTAAGGCTTGTGGAATTTGATGTACTTTAAGCCAATAACACTTTCCTTTGTTTGTAAAAAATAACATGGTATCGTGTGTTGAGGCAATAAATAGATGTTCAACAAAATCGTCATCTTTTGTGTGGGCACCCTTCATTCCTCTGCCACCTCTTTTTTGGGTTTTCCACTGTGTTGTTGCCAACCTTTTAATATAACCTTTATGTGTGATTGTTAACACCATATCTTCCTCGGCTATCATATCTTCAATGCTAAGGTCTCCACTAAATGGAATGATTTCGGTCCTTCTTTCGTCTCCATACTTTTCTAATAAATAGCTTAATTCTTCTTTTATGATGTCGTCTTGTAGCTTTTTGTCCACCAAAATTTGGTTTAATTTTTTTATTATTTCTTGCAATTCGTTATACTCAGCAACCACCTTATCTATTTCTAGGGATGTTAGTTTTTGAAGCCTCATATCTAATATTGCTTTAGTTTGTTTGTTTGAAAAACTAAATTTTTGAATTAGTGCCTTTTTAGCTTCTTCTGGATCTTTTGACCCTCTAATCATAGCAATAACTTCATCAATGTTTTCTAGGGCTTTTTTTAGACCTTGTAAGATGTGTGATCTTTCTTCTGCTTCTTTTAACTCAAACTTTGTTCTATTTATAATTACTTGTCTTCTAAAGTCTAAGAAATGTTGAAGCATCTCTATTAAGTTCATTACTTTTGGCACGCCTTCTACCAGCGCAAGTAAAATTACTCCAAAGGTATCTTGAAGAGCGGTGTACTTATATAGATTGTTTAATATTACTTCACCTATAGCATCTCTTTTACATTCAATTACAACCCTTATTCCATCTTTGTCAGACTCATCTCTTAAATCTGATATGCCTTCTAGTTTTTTGTCTCTTACTAGCTCAGCAATTTTTTCAACTAAATTAGCTTTATTTACTTGGTAGGGGAGCTCTGTTATAATAATTTTTTCTTTTCCGCTATCCATCTCTTCAATAGCGGCCCTTCCTCTCATTACAACTCTTCCTCTTCCAGTAGTATAGGCAGACTTGATGCCATCTGAACCCATTATATATCCTGATGTTGGAAAGTCTGGACCCTTTATGTGTTGATCAATTATTTCATCAATATGTATATGGGGTTTTTCTAATAAAGCTCCTAAACCAGAAATAAGCTCATTAAGGTTATGTGGTGGTATTTTAGTTGCCATTCCTACAGCTATTCCCTCTGAGCCATTCATTAACAGGTTAGGAATAATGGAGGGTAAAACGCTTGGTTCTTTTAAAGAGTCATCAAAGTTGTTGGTAAATTCAACTGTGTCTTTATCTATATCCTTAAGCATCTCAGAGGCTATTCTATCCATCTTAGCTTCTGTGTATCTCATTGCCGCTGCGTTATCACCATCTATGGAACCAAAATTACCTTGACCATCAATTAGATTATATCTTAAAGACCAGGGTTGTGCCATTCTAACTAAAGAGTCATAAACCGATGAGTCTCCATGCGGGTGATATTTACCTAAAACCTCTCCAACAATTCTTGCAGATTTTTTATATGACCTATTCCATGTTGCCCCTAAGTCTGAAGCTCCAAACAAAACCCTTCTGTGAACTGGTTTTAACCCATCCCTTACATCTGGAAGCGCCCTACTAACTATTACAGACATTGAATAGTTAAGATATGATTCTTCCATCTCTGAAACAATGTCTCTGGACTGTATGTTCCCGCTTGTATATATTTTTTCTTCGCTCATATTATAAGTCTAAGTTAGACACGAATTTAGCTTTGTTGACTATAAATTCCCTTCGTGGCTCTACCTCATCTCCCATTAATCTTGTAAAAACGCTGTCTGCCTGTATTGCATCTTCCATTGTTACTTGTAACAATGTTCTAACTTCCGGATCCATGGTTGTTTCCCATAGTTGTGTGGCGGTCATTTCTCCCAACCCTTTATACCTAGACAGGTTAATTGTTGCGTTGCTTTCGCTTTTTAGTTTATCTAAAATTAAGTCTCTTTGTTCGTCAGTATAGGCATACTCTATCTTTTTACCTTTTGTTATTTTATATAAAGGGGGTTGCGCAATATAGATGTGTCCCTCCTCTATTAATTTGGGCATTTTTCTAAACAAAAACGTTAACAGAAGTGTTCTAATGTGGCTGCCATCAACATCAGCATCTGTCATTAATACTATTTTGTGGTATCTTAGTTTTGATATGTTAAAGTCTCCCACAGACGTTTCCTCTGTATCGCCACCATCTCCTCCAAACCCTGTTCCTAATGCTGTTATAATGGTTTGAATTTCATTGTTAGAAAGTAGTTTGTCAATTCTAGCCTTTTCAGCATTTATTACTTTTCCCCTTAAAGGTAGTATTGCTTGAAACTGTCTGTTTCTTCCTTGTTTTGCTGTTCCCCCAGCAGAGTCTCCCTCTACAAAATATATTTCGCTTTGTGCTGGGTCTTTTTCTGAACAGTCAGCGAGCTTTCCTGGTAGAGCGCTAATATCAAGAACGCTTTTTCTCCTAATAAGCTCTCTCGCTTTTTTTGCGGCCTCTCTTGCTTTTGCTGCATACTCAGCTTTTGTAATAATTTTTTTTGCAACCTCTGGGTTTTGTTCAAAAAAACTTGTAAGCCCGTCAGTAATAAACGAGTCACATATACCCTTTATTTCTCCATTACCTAGTTTCGTTTTGGTTTGTCCTTCAAACTGGGGTTCTGGAACCTTGATTGATAAAACACAGGTTAAGCCCTCTCTTACATCTTCACCTCCAAATGAAACTGTTTTTCCTTTCACCGGTTTTATTAGGTTGTTCTTAGTGGCGTATTTATTTAAAGATCTCGTTAAAGCTGTTTTAAAGCCAGCTAGGTGTGTTCCCCCCTCAATGGTGTTAATATTGTTAACAAAACTTAGAATGGTTTCGTTGTATGTTTCGTTATAACACAAAGAAAGTTCAACTGGAATGTCTTCTTTAGACCCTTTAAGGTGAATTGGTTTTTCAAAAATGTGTGTATGGTTTTTGTCAAGGAAGTTTACAAACTCTAACAAACCGCCTTCTGATAAAAACATTTCTTTTTCTTCTTTGTGTTTAAAAGTTATTTTTATTCCGCTGTTTAAAAAAGAAAGTTCTCTTAGTCTGTTTTTAATTGTCTCTGGATTGTAGGTTTGTCCTACAAAAACAGAGTAGTCTGGCTTGAAGGTTATTTTTGTTCCTCTTTTTTTTGTGCTTCCAAGCTTATTAATTGGTGTTTTAGCAATTCCTATTTTATATTCTTGTTTGTAGTGTTGATTTTCTCTGTGAACCTCTGCTTCACACCATTCTGAAAGCGCATTCACCACAGAAACCCCCACACCATGAAGCCCTCCTGAAACCTTATAAGAGTCTTTATCAAACTTTCCTCCAGCGTGGAGGACCGTCATCACAAGCTCAAGGCCTGACTTTCCTTCTTCTTTATGAATGTCAACAGGTATGCCTCTTCCGTTGTCTTCTACAGATATTATTCCTCCTTCATGTAGTTCAACCTTTATTTCTGTGCAGTGCCCTGCCATTGCTTCATCAATTGAGTTGTCGACGACCTCCCAAACAAGATGGTGTAATCCTTTTTTTCCAACATCTCCAATGTACATGGCTGGTCTTTTTCTGACAGCCTCTAAACCTTTTAATACGGTTATACTTTCTGCTTTATATTGTTTGTTTTCATTCATAAAATTTTTATCTCGTGCTCTTTAATTTTTATTTCTTTTTTATATAGATTAATTTCGGTTTTTGCCTCAATTGTGTTGGTTTTTATTTTTACTGTTTTTTTTTCAACTGTTAGCTGTAATATGTTTTTGTCTATAAAGGCTCTCCCAAACTTTTTAGTTAAAATGTTTTCCACCTCCTCAATCACGTCTAGTTTTTTCTCTTTAAAAAAAGCATCCACTATAGACTTAATTGTAGATTCCATTTTATATTCTTATAGGCATTAAAAGTGTTGTGGTTTCTGTTTCTGTTTCTCCAACAGGTTTAAACAGTGCCGCGTTTAATGGGCCCGAAGTTAATAGATGTAATTCTTCTGTTTTTTGGTGTTTTAAAATGTCTAGCAAGAGGGTACTGTTAAACCCTATGGTCAACTCTCCTCCTACTGTGTTTGCGTCTATTTCGTCCATGGCAGCGCCTCCCGTTTCATGGTCTTCAGCTGATACGAAAATTTTGTTGGTTTGCAATTTTAAAATTATTTGTTTGGTGGTTTTGTTTGACATTAAGGAAACCTTTTTTACGGCCCCTAAAAGTGTTTGTGTTGTCACTGTCGTAGTGTTGTGGTTTTCTTTAGGTATTACGTTTTCATAATCTGGAAACTTTTCAGATATTAATCTATATAAAAAAGAAATAAAAATTAAAGAGCACGAGATAAAAATTTTATGAATGAAAACAAACAATATAAAGCAGAA
>MDTB01114477.1_pt1 | contig 13779 bp, 15 predicted proteins | sample 811161 | NCBI WGS metagenome assembly MDTB01 (sample SAMN05326650, study PRJNA326480) | marine metagenome | isolation source: seawater | place: Mediterranean Sea | collected 2009
AACACCGTCATTTTGCTGTCCTGCATGGGCAACGGAGCTGATATAAAAACCCATGCATACTGCCAGTACAAACTTCATCAAATGTTTCATCGTTACCCAACTGTTATATGTCGTTGCAATCAACAGAACAGACTTCAGCCACGTGATCAACGACCATCTCTTAGGTTATCGCTGACAAGATAGCAGCAACCAAAAGAAGCTTTGAGGAAACGTAGTCATAAAGAAATCACGCCTTTGATGATCACCTAAATACAAAAATCACACGCCATCATGTTATTAACATGCACCATTTGACCACTGAGCCAGTTAAAAACACTATGATGCGACGGTTGAAGTGGTTGACAAAAACCACAAACCAAACGGGCGTTTGATACTGAAGTTTTAACGCGCCTTTTCAACACAAACAAGAATAAGCCGGCTTCCCAACCCCAAAAGCGGCAGCAATCCGTTCAGCAATTGATCAAGATTTGTGTCATTTTTTGGCTGGAAAATTCGTTGCAAAAAGCAAATTGTTCGAGCCAGCAAGCTTTCACCATGTCTCTGCATGGGGGCGAATGTCCAGTTCGTGCGTCCAACCATCACGCCGTTGTTGGTGCAGGTACCAATAGGTTTCGGCAATACTATCAGGGTTCATTAAGGTGTCAGGCTGCAGCTCATCAGGATCCTTCCCCGCCTGCCTCAACCGGTCACGCACAAATTCGGTGTCCACGCCCGCATCAATAACAAGATGTGCCACATGAATATTTTTGGGCCCCAATTCGCGAGCCATGGACTGCGCCAGACCCCTAAGCGCGAACTTGCCAGACGCAAAAGCCGCAAATCCAGAACTTCCACGGACAGAGGCAGTGGCTCCGGTAAAGAAAATCGAACCCTTTTGGCGTGTGACCATGTATTTTGCAGCTTCACGACCAGATAGAAAAGCACCATAGGCGCACATTTCCCAAACCTTACGAAATATCCGTTCTGTGGTTTCCAAAATAGGAAACTTAACATTGCCCCCGACATTGAAGATGCAGATTTCTATAGGTCCAATAACATTTTCCACATGGGCGAACATTTCTTTAGCAGTCTCTTCCTTGCGAGCATCCCAAGTAAATCCCTGGGCGGTGCCACCTGCCGCTTCGATCTTAGCAATCAAAGGCGCGAGCAGGTCACCGCGGCGACGGCCCAACACCACATGAAAACCCCCTTTTGCAAAACGTTTGGCAATGGCTGCACCGATATAATCGCCAGCGCCAATAATCAGACAGATGGGTTTTGATTCCATGGTTGCAACCTAAGCTGTGTCAGCTGCCTGGAAGGCCGGCCGAGCCTCAAGCCGGTCCGCATAAGATGTAAGATTGGGCAATATAGCAAAGTCGGCACCAAGACGTCGCGCCATGATAATGGCATGCCCCGTGATGGTGTCGGCAATAGTGAATTGACCTGCCAAATACTGCTTACCTTCCATATGCTGCTCGGCAGCAATGAGTGTCCTGTTCAGAAGCTTGAGTGCACGCATCGCAAGCTGTTCATTGCGCCGCTCAGGTGGCAGCAAAATGGTTTCGACAACATAATTGTTGATCGGTGGCATGATTATGCCTTCACCATAATGCAGCCATTGCAAATATTCAGGAAAATTTGACTCGGCCAATGTGGGTGTAAGGTGTGAAGCAAACTTGGCACCCAAATATTGAGCAATCGCAGTGCTTTCGCTAATTATCACCCCACCATCCACTAAGGTTGGTACGCGGCCATTGGGGTTTATCGCTGTGTATTCGGGACCGCGCATTTCCTTTTGGCCGAGCGTGAATTTTATTAATTCATAGGGCTGATCAATTTCTTCTAGGAGCCAAACCGTGCGCACGGCCCGCGACCTGGGTGCAAAATAAACCTTCATCATGAACCTTTTTGAAAAAACGTAACCAATCATCCGAAAATCCGACAGAAAAAGAGTCGGTAAACTTGTCATTAGGCTCAATCATTCGAACCAACAAGATCATTCGTGACCGTTTATCACAGTTTGATGGGGCTAAGACACACCGAATATGGCTTTGGTGGGTCCGTTAGTATTAAGTGATAATAGCCTTAACCCAAAATACCTTTGACAAACTGCTTAATCTCCGGAAAGCCCAACTTAAACCCTACCATATCCAACCTGATCAAAAAAACGGCTTACCAAGTTGGTTCAAAGTCGTCCTGGTATTTCTCGAACTCATGTCCGCGCCTGAAATCATGCAACAATTTCGGAAAGTGCAGGTGGCGGACAGGAAGGGATTCGAACCCTCGAAGCGGTTGCCCGCTTACTCCCTTAGCAGGGGAGCGCCTTCGACCACTCGGCCACCTATCCACCAACCCACTTACATGAAGGCTTGATTGCCACGCAACACCCCAAAAAAGTCAATGTTATTTACTTGATGGGACATTCCCATTAAATAAATCGCCACAGAAAAGAGAGAACGTTTTGGGGGGGATTTAACATTGAAGACGTTTCTTGCTGCCGTTTGTGGCTTATATGCGACCCATTGTTTTGCTATTGAGCTACCTCCCAAAGAACTCGATTGCATGGAACGCAACGCCTATTTTGAGGCCGGAAACCAGCATTATGAAGGAATTCGGGCTGTTGTGGCAGTGACACTTAATCGGGTGGAGAGCAAAATTTATCCCAATAATGTCTGCGATGTTGTTTGGCAGAAATACCAGTTCTCCTGGACCCATGACGGCAAGTCCGACACCCCATCAAACAAAAAACAATTTGCCAAGGTGAAGGAATACGTGGCCCTCGCACTCAAAGATTACAAAGGTGGGTACAAATTGCAAAATTCCATGTGGTTCCATAACCACACCGTGAACCCCAAATGGGCAAAACAGAAAAAGAAAATAGCAACCATTCGGGACCACACTTTTTATGGCGACCACTGACGCGCAAGCACCACAAAGCTTCACGGACCGTGGGCTTGAATGGTCAGGTGTGGTCACGGCAATTATTTATTCCCTTCTGGTTGCCTCGAACACCGGCTTGGAATTTCTTGGCTTTGGGCTGCTGCTGGCCTCTTCTTTTTTGATTGGTCTGTGGGCCTGGCGGCGTTCCTACCTGGGCATTTTTTTGTTGCAATTTTTTTATGCCTCCGCGGCCATCATTGGTTTGTTTCGTTGGGGCTGACCAAAGGATTTCCAAAAAAATAAAACCAAAGTTCCCTATGCCCTTGACCAGCTTGGCTTGAAGGGCAAGTAAGCTATCACGTATCCGGTCAGGGGATCCAGCTTGGAATATTTTCTGCAACAGCTCATCAATGGCCTGTCATTGGGGTCCATTTATGGATTGATCGCCATTGGCTACACCATGGTCTACGGCATCATTGGCATGATCAATTTTGCCCATGGCGATATTTACATGATTGGCGCTTTTTTGGCGGTAATCGGCTTCACCGCGATTGGGCTGGTTGGGGGGCTGTGGACGCCACTTGCCGTGGCGCTTGTCCTCATCATCGCCATGGTTTTCACCGCGGCCTATGGCTGGGTGGTGGAACGCTTCGCCTACAGGCCATTGCGTGGGTCGTTTCGTTTGGCCCCACTCATTTCAGCCATCGGCATGTCCATTCTCCTGCAAAATTATGTGCAGCTGGTTCAGGGCGCGCGGGTCAAACCCATCAGCCCCGTGGTGCAAGGTGGCTTTGAGTTGATGGAACGTGATGATGGGTTCACGGTGAACCTCTCCTACATGCAAATCATCATCATTGTTTTGACGCTGGTTTTGATGATTGTGTTTGCAACCTTGATTGCGCGAACAGCGCTTGGCCGTTCACAACGTGCCTGCGAACAAGACAAAACCATGGCGGCGCTTGTCGGTATTAACGTGGACCGAACGATTTCACTGACCTTTGTGATTGGTGCTGCGTTGGCAGCCGTCGCTGGCGTTATGGTGACGATGTATTATGGTGTCGTTGATTTTTACATCGGCTTTCTGGCCGGCGTGAAGGCCTTCACCGCCGCGGTGCTTGGAGGTATTGGCTCCCTACCTGGCGCCATGATTGGTGGTATTTTGATTGGCCTGATTGAGGCCTTCTGGGCCGCATATTTTTCTGCCGAATATAAGGATGTGGCTGCATTCTCAATTCTGGTTCTGGCCCTTATTTTTCGTCCCTATGGTATCCTTGGGCGGCCAGAGGTTGAAAAAGTATGAGTTGGCGGCTGTCCCATGATGGGCTCCGTGAGGTTCTTATGGTCATGATGGTGGCCATGCTCCTGCTGTTGCCCATGGTTGGGCTTAGAACGGTTGATTCCTCCAGCGGGCTTGGAATCGACCTTCACATTGCTGCTGTTTTTTGGGCAGTTCTGTTGATTGGTCTTGGCAAAAAATCCCTGGTTGCCGCACGGGAAAACATCCCCGTCATCGCGTACCCTGCCGCATGCGTCATGCTGCTCAGTGGTTTTTTGGCGCCATTGCCCACCGGATTTTTGGAATTTTTTGCCTTGGCCGGCGGCTTCATCTGTCTCACCAACGCCATATTGATGACCCTGCGTGGTGGCCGGCCGATATCCAAAAATTCCTTTGGCGAGGGCATGGATGTTGTGGCCACCAAGATCCAGGCAGCCACGCCCCAGGTGGCCTGGGTGATGTTTGCCATCGTGGTGGCCCTACCCTTTGTATTTCCTGACCGTTATGTCCTCGACGTATCCATTCTTATTTTGACCTACATCATGCTCGGTTGGGGCCTGAACATCATTGTTGGCCTGGCGGGTCTTTTGGACCTTGGCTACGTGGCCTTCTATGCTGTTGGGGCTTATTCTTACGCCCTCTTAGCCATTAATTTCGATTTGAGTTTTTGGGTATGCCTGCCCTTAGCCGGCATTCTTGCCGCTTTTGGGGGTCTTTTGCTGGGCTTCCCAGTTTTGCGGCTGCGGGGTGATTATTTTGCAATTGTGACCCTGGGGTTTGGGGAAATCATCAGGGTGGTCTTGATCAATTGGTACCAGGTAACCGGCGGCCCTGATGGGATTAACTCCGTCCCCAGACCGAGTTTTTTTGGGCTGGCTGAATTCACCAGAAGACCAAGCGGTGATCTTCCGGCATTCCATGAAATGTTTGGCCTCGATTATTCCTCCATCCACCGAATTATTTTCCTTTACTATTTGATCCTTGTGTTGGCGCTGGTGGTGAATTTTCTTTCGGTGAGGTTGCGCAAAATGCCTATCGGCCGTGCCTGGGAGGCCATGCGTGAAGATGAAATCGCTTGTAAGTCTTTGGGCCTCAACCGCACCAACTTGAAATTAATGGCCTTCATGATCTCCGCCACCTTTGGTGGCTTTGCCGGCGCCTTCTTCGCCACCAAGCAGGGCTTCATCTCGCCAGAGAGTTTTACCTTTATTGAATCCGCCATCATTCTTGCCATTGTCGTGTTGGGCGGCATGGGCAGCCAATTGGGCATTGTGATTGCAACCCTTTTGGTGATCGGCCTGCCGGAAATATTCCGGGATCTTGAACTTTATCGAATGTTGACCTTCGGCATTGGCATGGTCCTCGTGATGGTCTGGCGACCACGTGGCCTGCTTGCGGTTCGGGAACCAAGCATCCGACTCCATGGGCTCCATGGTAAGGGTGCCAAATCATGACAACACCCCTTCTCCATGTGGAGCAGCTGACCATGAAGTTTGGCGGCTTAACGGCCGTTGATGCGGTATCTTTCACGGCCGAGCGCCATGACATCACGGCCATTATTGGCCCCAACGGTGCCGGCAAAACAACCCTGTTTAATTGCCTGACGGGCTTTTACCGCCCCACCTCAGGCGCCCTCACCTTAACGCATGATTTGGGTGAATATTTGCTGGAGCGCATGGAGGGGCATCAAATCGCTCATCAAGCACGTGTGGCCAGAACATTCCAAAATATTAGGCTGTTTGAGGGCATGACGGTCCTTGAGAACCTACTTGTGGCCCAACATCACAAACTCATGCGTGCCTCCTCCTTCCTGATTGGGGGCATTTTCAAGTTACCAAGCTACCGGCATGCCGAAGAAGAGGCCGTGATGTTGGCCACCAAATGGCTTGAAGAGGTGGGCATGGCCGATAAGGCTGATTGGCTTGCTGGCAACCTACCCTATGGCGACCAACGCCGGCTTGAGATCGCCAGGGCCATGTGCACGGACCCCAGAATGCTCTGCCTCGATGAACCTGCGGCAGGCTTAAACCCGCGTGAAAGTGCGGAACTTAATCAATTGATCAAAAACATCCGGGACCAACATGGCTGTGGGGTTTTGTTGATTGAACATGACATGTCCGTGGTGATGAACATATCTGACCATGTGGTGGTGCTTGATTATGGCAAAAAAATTGCCGAAGGAACGGCCGATGAGGTCCGCAACAACCCTGATGTGATCCGTGCCTATCTCGGTGATGATGAGGAGGAGGAAGCCTGATGTTGGTCATCGAGAACCTCCGCACCAATTACGGCGCCATCGAAGCCCTCAAGGGGATTTCCTTAGATGTGCAAGAAGGCGAAATCGTGACCCTAATCGGCGCCAATGGCGCAGGAAAATCCACCACCTTGATGTCTATTTCCGGGGCGGTGCCCGCCCAATCCGGGCGCATCATTTTCGACGGTGAGGACATCACCAAGCTGCCTGCCCATGAGATTGTCCGCCGCAAAATTGCCCAGGCACCTGAAGGCCGGCGGATATTCCCACGCATGACCGTGGAAGAAAATTTGATGCTCGGTGCCATGACCGCTGATCCTCAAAATTATGACCGCAATAGGGATGAAGTCTTCGAACTATTCCCAAGATTGAAAGAACGCCGTAGCCAGCGCGGTGGAACATTATCGGGCGGCGAACAACAAATGCTCGCCATTGGCAGGGCCTTGATGTCCGAGCCAAGGCTCCTGATTCTTGATGAACCATCGCTGGGCCTTGCCCCCATGATTGTGCGGCAAATTTTTGAAATCATTGCCAAGGTCAACAAAGAGCGTGGCCTCACGGTGTTCATGGTGGAGCAGAATGCAAATCAGGCACTGAAGATCGCACACCGCGCCCATGTCCTGGTGACCGGCGAAATCACCTTGAGCGGAACCGGGGCCGAACTTCGTGCCAATGAAGAAGTCCGTGCTGCCTATTTGGAGGGTCATTGATGCCTGGCCTTGAAAACATTGCCGTCTTTATCGGCCTCACTGTTGTGGTGTTTGGTGGTGCCGCCATTTTGGCTGGTCAGGCCCTGGCTGAATCCTGGAAACCTCGATGGGTGCTTGTGGCCTATGTGGGCCTCATGGCCTTGGGGGCACGTTTTTTGCATTATGGCATGTTTGATGAAGATTTGTGGTCCCTCTTGGGGCTTATCTACTCATTCACCGCCATCCTTTTGATTGCGCTTGTAGCCTATCAAAGGGCTATGATGCGCCGCATGATCCGCCAGTATCCCTGGCGGTATGAAGCCTCAGGGCCACTTTTTTGGCGCGAAAAAACACCGATGGCTAAGATTTTGCATCGCCAAGCATGAGGGGCTTTGCTAGGCTCTATATATGAAGTTGCAAACATAGGGAGATTGTTCCATGAAATACACAACACTCACCGCCATGGGCGCGCTGATGCTCGCTTCCAACATGGCTTATGCCGACATCACCATTGCCACCGTTGGCCCCATGACCGGCCCTTACGCATCCTTCGGCGCCCAGATGAAAGCCGGTGCTGAGCAGGCCATCAAGGACATCAATGCAGCCGGCGGCATCAATGGCGAAAAAGTTGTTTTGGAAGTTGGTGATGACGCTTGCGACCCAAAGCAGGCTGTCGCCGTGGCCAACCAACTCGTCAATAAAGGCGTGTCCTTCGTGGCCGGCCATTTCTGCTCTGGTTCATCAATCCCAGCTTCCGACGTTTACGAAGAAGAGGGTGTGATCCAGATTTCTCCGGCATCCACCAACCCAGCCCTGACCGAAGCAGGCAAGTTCAACGTGTTCCGCGTCTGCGGCCGTGATGACCAGCAGGGTCAAATTGCCGGCGAATATTTGCTGGATAACTTCAAGGGCAAGAAAATTGCCATTGTTCACGACAAGCAGGCCTATTCCAAGGGCTTGGCTGATGAGACCAAGAAAACCTTGAATGCAGGTGGTGTTGAAGAGGCCCTGTATGACACCGTTACACCTGGTGAAAAAGACTATTCCGCACTGGTGACCAAACTGAAGAATGAAGGCATCGATGTCCTTTATTATGGCGGCTACCATACCGAAGCTGGTTTGATCGTCCGTCAGATGCGCAGCCAGGGCATGGACACCCCATTGATCTCCGGCGACGCATTGGTGACCGACGAATATTGGTCCATTACCGGTGATGATGGTGAAGGTACCCTCATGACCTTCGGTCCAGACCCACGCAAATTGGAATCCGCCAAGGATGCAGTGGCCACCTTCGAAGCTGCAGGGATCAATCCTGAAGGTTACACCCTTTACACCTATGCCGCGATCCAAGCTTACAAAGACGCGGTGGAAGCAGCCGGAGGCACAGACCCGGAAGCTGTCGAGAAAGCCCTCAAGGATGGTGAGTTCCAGACTGTTATTGGCAACCTGACCTTCAATGACAAAGGCGACATTGAGCAGCCAGCTTACGTTTTCTATGAGTGGAGCAAGGGCGCTTACTCAGAAATGTGATCCATCAACGGACCTGTTAAAAAGTTTAGGGGGGCGTAAGCCCCCCTTTTTATACCAACCCCGTGCCTATTTGATGGCGACTTACAAAAAGCAAACAAAAAATGCACTTAAAAACCATTACGTTATGGTTTATGGTTTGGTTTATGAAACTTGAGAAGCTCACAGAAAAGAAAAAGCGTCTCGATGGCTTTCGTCCGTTACCGGGTGCGCTTGTCCGAAATCTGGATGACTGGTTCCGCATCGAGCTCACATATACCAGCAACGCAATTGAAGGTAATACGCTCACCCGCAGAGAAACAGCGTTGGTCGTGGAAAAAGGTCTTACCGTTGGCGGCAAAACCCTGATCGAGCACTTAGAAGCAACAAACCACGCTCATGCATTAGACTGGGCAAAAAAACAGGTGACGCGCAAGCCCACAAGCCTTAGCGAGCAAGATATCTTGATCATCCATGAAGTGATCTTGAGGGGTGTTGATGATGCGAATGCAGGACATTATCGGTCAGTGCCCGTCAGGATTTCTGGCTCGGCCGTTATTTTGCCAAACCCGCGCAAGGTGCCTGACCTCATGCGGGATTTTGCAAACTGGCTTTCACATGGGCAGAATTTTCATGCTGTGGAGCTGGCAGCGGAGGCTCATTATCGCCTTGTTACCATTCACCCCTTTGTTGATGGCAATGGACGGACAGCACGTTTGCTCATGAATATGATTTTGCTGATGGGTGGATACCCACCAGCCATCATCTGGAAAAGTGATCGTTTGGCCTATATCAGTTTATTAGAAAAAGCGCAGCTTGGCGGTTCAAAAGACGATTATGTCAAGATAATCACCAAGGCCGTCGATCGCTCCCTGGATATTTATCTGAAAGCCGCAGTCGGCGAAGATGCTGGGCCTGCCGATGGAGACCGCCTTTTAAAAATAGGTGATCTTGCCAAGCGGGTTGGCGAGAGCAATTCCACCATTAGGCATTGGACCAAAGAGGGCTTACTGCAACTAGCTGAGATAACCGACGCGGGTTATCAACTTTACGCGCCCGACATGGTCGAGCGCGTCAGACAAATCAATGCACTCAAAAAGCAGCGCTTCACCTTGCGAGAAATCAAAGAAAAGATTTCTTAAATCAACATGTCCAAAGAGAAGCCATAAGCTATCGCCATGTCGGCTTATAATTGATCAAGCTTGGCTTTAAGCAATTGGTTCACGATGCCAGGGTTGGCTTTGCCGCCTGTTTCTTTCATCACCTGCCCCACAAACCAGCCGATAATTTTTGTTTTGCCGGATTTGTACGCCGCAACATTCTCTGGTGATGTGGCAATAAGCTGATCAATAACAGCTTCAATCGCACCTGTGTCAGAAACCTGGGCAAGACCACGTTCCTCCACAATATCTGCCGGAACCCCACCTTCCTGCCACATGATTTCAAAAACCTGCTTGGCGATTTTCCCGGAAATCTTCCCATCGTCAATCAAACCAATCATTTGACCCAATTGGGTCGCAGAAATGGGGCTTTCGGCGATGGAAAGCTCGGCTTTGTTCAGCGCGCCAAACAAATCACCCGTGATCCAATTGGCTGCCAGTTTGGCAGGTGCAAATTTTGCCACTTCCTCAAAGAAACTTGCATTGGCGCGGTCGGCGCAAAGCACCGATGCGTCATAATCAGTAAGCCCCAATTCTTCCACAAAACGTTTTTTCTTCTGATCGGGAAGTTCCGGCATGGTGGCGCGGATGGCATCAACTTGTTCTTGTGTCACCACCAAAGGCGGCAAATCTGGGTCTGGGAAATACCGGTAATCATGGGCGTCTTCCTTGGAGCGCATGGCCCGGGTCTCGCCGGTATCGGGGTCAAACAACCTGGTTTCCTGTTTGATGCTGCCGCCGGATTCAATGATTTCCACCTGCCTTCTGGCCTCATGGGCAATGGCCTGCTGCACGAAACGCACGGAATTCACATTTTTGATTTCGCATCTCGTCCCCAAACCCTCACCAGGACGGCGCACGGAGACATTCACATCAGCCCGCATGGAACCCTGATCCATGTTGCCGTCACAGGTGCCAAGATACCTAAGTATGGAGCGTAATTTGGACAAATAGGCGCCCGCCTCATGGGGGCTGCGCATGTCGGGGAAGGACACAATTTCCATGAGCGCAATGCCTGAACGGTTCAAATCCACATGGCTAGAACGTGGGTCTAAGTCATGAATGGATTTGCCTGCATCCTGTTCCAAATGGATCCGCTCCACCCGAATGGTTTTGCTGGAACCATCCTCCAGCTCAATCTCCACAGAACCCTCACCAACGATGGGGTGGTATAGCTGCGAGATCTGATAACCCTGGGGCAGATCCGGGTAAAAATAATTTTTCCGATCAAAACGTGACCATAGGTTAATCTCGGCATTAATGCCCAGACCCGTGCGGACTGCTTGGGCAACACAGACCTCATTGATGACAGGCAACATGCCAGGCAAAGCTGCGTCAACCAGGGTCACCTGGCTGTTGGGCGCTGCACCAAACGCCGTGGGCGCCGAAGAAAACAACTTGGCTTGCGACAAGACCTGGGCATGGACTTCAAGGCCCACAACAATCTCAAAGATCCCCGTGTCACCTTCGATGATGGTGGTTTCTTGGCTCATCAGCGATCTCCCTCAGGCATCCACCATGGGGTGGGACGCACATGGAATTTTGCCGCACGCTCCAAAGCTGCACCAGCTGTGATCATTTTTTCCTCACCAAAGGCCGGGCCAATCAATTGGAGCCCCAAAGGCAGGTTTTGGGCGTTCAAGGCAGCCGGAACCGACATGGCCGGCAACCCTGCCAGGTTGGTGGAGACGGTAAATACGTCATTAAGATACATATCCAAAGGATCAAGCTCTGCGCCAATTGGGAAAGCCGCATTGGGTGATGTTGGTGTGAGCAACAAGTCCACTTGCGAGAATGCCTTGGTAAAATCATTCCGGATCAAGCGGCGCACCGACTGGGCTTTGTTGTAATAAGCATCATAATAGCCCGATGACAGAACATGGGTGCCCACCAAAATCCGGCGTTTGACCTCATCCCCAAACCCTTCTGCCCGGGAGCGTGCATAAAGGTCCTCCAAATCCTTGGGGTTTTCTGCGCGGCGGCCATAGCGCACGCCATCATATCGGGCGAGGTTGGACGAGGCCTCAGCTGGGGCAATGATATAATAAGCGGCCAAAGCATATTCTGTGTGGGGAAGGCCCACCTCAATGATCTCCGCCCCCTGATCGGCAAGCCATTGGGCGCCATTCTCCCAAATTTTGCGGATATCGGCACCAAGATTATCGCCGGCAAATTCCTTGGGAATACCTATTTTCATGCCCTTCACATCTTTGCCCATGGCAGCGGCTGTAAAGTCTGGCACAGGCAATGTGGATGAGGTCGCGTCTCTGGGGTCATGGCCCGCCATGACATTTAACATCAAAGCTGCATCGGCAACATGACGGGCCATTGGGCCCGCCTGGTCAAGTGAGGAAGCAAAAGCAATAATACCCCAGCGGGAACAACGCCCATAGGTTGGTTTGATGCCCACAATTCCTGTCAGGCTAGCAGGCTGACGAATAGAACCGCCCGTATCAGTACCCGTTGCACCCAAACATAAACCAGCCGCGACAGCGCTTGCAGATCCACCAGAGGAACCACCTGGCACCAAATTTTGCTCGGACCCTTCGGCACGCCAGGGGTTGATGCAGGGCCCATGAACGCTTGTTTCATTGGATGAGCCCATGGCAAATTCGTCCATGTTCAGTTTTCCAAGAAAGACAGCCCCTTCGGCGCGTAATCTGCCCGTGACATGGCTTTCGTAATTTGGCCGAAACCCTGCCAAAATGCGTGAGCATGAATTGGCGGAAAAACCCGGCGTGCAAAACAAATCCTTAATACCAAGCGGGATGCCCTCAAGGCGGCCAACTTCTTGCTTGGCCCGGCGCTCATCGGAGGCTTTGGCTTGGGCCAGGGTTACCTCTGGGTTGGTGTCCACAAAGGCGTTTAATCCTGCAGCTTTTTCCATATGCACCAAATGGGCTTCGGCCAATTCCACGGCGGTGACATCCCCTCGCGAAAGTGCCTCGGACATTTGTTGGATGGTATCAAATTCACGCATTATTCAACCACCTTCGGCACAACAAAATAACCCTCATCCTGGGCCGGGGCATTGGCCAAAATATCGTCACGGCTGTTGTTCATCAAAGCCTCATCCCGGCGCATCGGCATCTCATCAACCGTGATCCCTGCCAGGGGTTCCACGTTGGAGGTGTCGCAACGGCCAAGCACATCAATCCAATCCATAATCTGTCCCAATTCACCGGTGAGCCGCTCGGCCTCACCTTCCTTGATCTGAATACGGGCTAATCTTGCCACCTTACAAACGGTGTCCACGGTCACGGACATGCAAGCAACTCCTCAACAAAATAAGCGCAAGTGGTCTTGGGCCTAAACCATATGCTTCAAGCCCGACAAGACAACCAAGATCAAAAGCAAAAAAACATGACATTAGCCCATGCCATGAGCTTTGTGGCTTGGGCAATAATCTTACCCATACCATTGTTGATCCCATGATGTGACCTAACCCACAAGCGCCATTGATATTAAGATATCGCTGCAAATAGGCTCCAAATGACGATGGCCATGCAGGCAAGTTGCCAAATGGGCTGAAGCGGGTAGATAAGGCGTGATGAACGTATTTGAACGCCATGACTTAATCCGCCGAAGGCCAGAGGTCCCCACAGGGAAAGCCCTGATGGGCATAGACCATGGCAGCAAGACGCTCGGAATTGCCGTCTCCGATAGCCTTTGGATGACCTCCACCCCCCTTGGCACCGTGGGGCGAAAGAAATTTTCCAAGGACATCCAAGAAATCAAACTTATGCTCCAGGGTCGTGAGATTGGTGCGGTTATTCTCGGCCTACCTAGGGAAATGGATGGGGGTCTTGGCCCTCGGGCACAATCGGTGGCCGATTATGCGTCATCATTGGAGGAATTTTGGCAGCTACCATGCCTGTTATGGGAGGAGCGGCTAACCTCGGCTGAGGCTGAAAGAGCCATGCTCAAGGCTGACCTTTCGCGTGCCAGACGTTCCCAACTCATTGATAGCCATGCTGCGGCTATTATCTTGCAATCAGCCCTCGACCGATTGTCAAACCCCTAATGCCTTGA
>MDTB01146971.1_pt1 | contig 13779 bp, 11 predicted proteins | sample 811161 | NCBI WGS metagenome assembly MDTB01 (sample SAMN05326650, study PRJNA326480) | marine metagenome | isolation source: seawater | place: Mediterranean Sea | collected 2009
GAATATTTAATAGAGTTATTTATTTGTTCTTCATCTTTTGTCCCCATTATTACAGTCAATGTTTCATCCCTCCAAGTAATTGGAAATGCACTAGATGTCCATGCAGAGGACATTCCTGTTATACCAGGAATTATTTTAACTTCTACTTTATTTCTTAATCTAAAATACAAATGTATAAAGGAACCGTAAAAAAAAGGATCACCTTCACATAGCATTATAAAATCATTTTCTTTTTTTAATATAGATATTATTTTGTTACAACATTGCTCGTAAAAAGATGCTAATAAGCTTTTATATTTACTATCCTTAAAAGGTATTTCAGTAGTAACAGGAAATTCCATCTTTATTAGGTTAGCATTCTTTTTAAGAAATTTTTTCGCAATATTTAAAGCCCTACTAGAATTATTTTTTTTAGAAAAGTATCCAATATATCTTGCATTAGAAATAAGCTCGTGAGCTTTTAATGAAATCAGTTCTGGATTACCTGGCCCCAACCCTACACCATATACTTTTCCATACCTCATTCTTTTTTCTGAGCTATTGCATTAATAGCTGCTACAGTCATAGGGCTCCCTCCTAACCTACCTTCTATTGTACAGAAAGGAATAGAATTAAAATCGTATAAAGCTTCTTTGCTTTCACAAGCTCCAACAAATCCTACAGGAAAAGCAATTATAGCTGATGGTTTAAAGCAATCTTCTTTTTTTAATAAGTTAAGAAGATGGAATAAAGCTGTAGGAGCATTCCCAATTGCTAATATAGAATCTTTTAAAAATGGCTTCCACAACTCAACTCCTGCAGCTGTTCTTGTGTTTTTAATTTTTTTTGCGACTGAACCAATATTTTTTCTTCTCAATGTACATATAATATTATTTGTGGCAGGCAATCTAGATTTTGTTATACCTTGTCTTACCATTTCTGTATCACAAAGAATATTAGCTCCATTTTCTAATGCTTTTCTTGCTAGAATAACCATGTTCTTTGTAAATCTAATCTTCTGAGCTATTTCTACCATGCCTGTAGCATGAATCATTCGTACTACGACATTTTCTTCATCCTTTGTAAATCCAGATAAGTCTGCTTCTTTCCTTATTATATTAAAAGATTTAGTATAAATTCTACTTCCATTTTTTTCATAATTATAAAACATCTAGCTTCTTATAATAAGTATTTAAGTATATTTTTATCTGATAATGATTTTATATCAGCTTTGTCACAGGGTCTTCCATTAAAAATAATATCTATTAAACCTTCTCTCCCCACCAAGCTTATATCTGTTTTTCCTGGGTACGCACATCCTTTTGTACATCCAGATATATGAATATTTTTTCCTTTTAAGCATTTAAATTTAGATGCTAATAAATGAGTATTTATTGTTGCAGATTTACAGTAATTTATACCGGTACAGGCATAAATATTTGTTGTAGATTGTTCTTTTTTCAAGGGTAAATTTTTTTCTATTACTTTTTTGCCTTTGCAAAAAATAAGAGTTTTAAAAGGAGTAAACCTAATTTCTTTAGCTTTTGACTTACAAACTAACTTTTTTAAACTTGCAGCTTCTAATCTTCCAAAATTGGAGTCATAATACGTACCCAGTTCTGATATGCTGTTTATTGAAGGAAGCTTTGTTTTTTTAGGTCTTATTTGTGACCAACAGGCAGGTAAATTATTTTCTTTTAAGATTTTATGCATCCTATTTTTTTTATTTGATGAATTTTTAATAAAAAAATCTAATAAATAATTTATATTATCTGTTAGTTGGTCTAGCGAAGAATTTTTTCCTTTATTATAACCTTCTGCAAATATTACTAATTTATTTGTAATACTTTTCTCAATTCTAATATCTGCAGATACATTCCTTAAAACCGGAAATGCTCCAGCATCTATAAGTATAGAAAATTTTTCTGGTGTTTTAGTAAGACGATTACAACTATATTTTATTTTATTATATATAATATTGTTTATATCATCTTTTTTCCAAAACGGAGTAATAATTAAGTTCCTGTAATAAGAAGAGATTTTTTTCTTTGTCAGAATTCTTCCAATAAGTGAAATATTTTTTTCCTCAATACCACGCATCTGAAGATTTCCTCTATTAGTTAAATCGATAATACCGTTTCCATACTTAATGGAAAGGTTACAAAACTCAATAGTATCTTCAGAAGTTAAATACCCCATTTTTGGAATAATTCTAAGTAAGTACCCATCAACTCCTTCGACTGGTCTTACTTCTGTTGGACACCAACCTCTTTTTTTATTTTTTTTCATCAATTTTTTCCATATCATTTATTATAGAGTTACTTCTGGTTTTCCAAAGACCTTCATCGTATAAATTTTTAAAATTTTTTCTCATAGACTCATATGCTTCTTTGTTTTCTTTATTTAAAAATATAGAAATTTTTTTGTCTCCTAAAGTAGCCTCGTAGTAATTATCAAAAAGTTTATTATTTACCGAGTTTGTAAGTCTACAGAATAAAGTCATATTATCTAAAGTTTCACTTATTTCTGATGCGCCTCTGTATCCATGTTTTGTCATACTATTAATCCAATCTGGATTAACTCCTCTTGATAAGACTACCTTGGATATCTCTTCTTTTAATTTCTTAGTTTTTGCTCTTGCAGAATTTGAAATATCTATATTAAATATTCTTGCCCTACCACCTTCAACATCTTTAGCAACACTATACCCTCCTTGATGTTTTACATATTCATTATTAGCTAAAATGTCTGTCTCTTTTAAATCGTTAAAATGAATTAAGCTTTCACTATTTTTTAAAAGTTTCTTAATTTTAGATTTTTCTTTCTTTATAATATTTCCATTAATTGCCCAGGAGCAGGAATCCAACCATGACTTTGCAATTGATTCCTTGTTTAAAACATTATTTTCATATGATTTTAAATTAACATTAATACCGTAAGTTCCTGGTTTAGGGCCGAAGACTCTAGATATTTCTTTTTCTTCTCCAAATGGATTTAAACTTTTACATTCTTCCCTCTTAGATAAAGCATGTATTATTTGATTGTAAAGTTTTGATAAACTTTGAAATATATCTCTAAAAAGCCCTGAAACTCTTAATGTGACATCTATTCTTGGTCTATTCATCACAGCTAAAGGAATAATCTCAAATCCAGATATTCTTTCTGTTCCATCTACCCATGTTGGCTTAGATCCTAATAAACATAAAGCTACTGCAAATTCTTCACCATTAGTTCTCATAGTTGCTGAAGCCCATAGATCTATTATTATATTTTTTGGCCAATCTCCATTTTCTTGTAAATAGTCTTTTAAGAACTCCGCTGCTATTTTTTCTCCTTGTTTAAATGCACTTCTAGAAGGAAGAGAAAGATGATCATTAGCATAAATATTTCTACCTGAAGGTAAAACATCGAATTTTCCTCTATATGGCGATCCTGCAGGACCTGGTGTAATTTTCTCTCCTCTTAAACATCTAGTAAGACTATCTTTTTCTTTACTGGCTGATTCTTTTGAGTTGAATAGTGTATTATTTTTTTGTTCTCTTCCAAAAATATGTAATCCTTCTCCAAATTGGGTCTCTTTTACATCACATACAAATCTATCTATTTTTTCAAGTGCTTCATTTTTATCTGTATCATTAGAAATATCTAGAGTGTCGTCAACTCCTATGTTTTTAGCTTCATCTAAAATATCTTTCTTTAGTCTTTCTCTTCTATTTGGATCTAATCCATCAGCATTTGAATATTCATCAAGAAGAGTCTCTAAAAATTCTAGTTTTTTTACTTTTTCTACTTTTACAATCTTTGGAGGAATATGGCCTATAGTAATTGCATTAATTCTTCTTTTTGCTTGCAAGGCTTCTCCAGGGTCATTTATTATAAAAGGATAAATTACCGGAATATTTCCTGCTAAGACTTCTGGCCAGCAATTTTCTGATAGAGCTACTGATTTTCCCGGCAACCACTCTAGAGTTCCGTGAGTTCCGATATGTACTATTGCACTACAATTAATTTTATGTCTCATCCATAAATAAAATGCTATATAACTATGACAAGGCACTGAACTTAAATCATGATAGCTTTCTTTTTTGCTATAATATCTATTTGTTCTCTCAGGCTGAATAGCTATCAAGGATCTTCCTAAATGGAAAGCATTAAATGAAAAAAAGTCACCTCTTACAAGATGATCTGTACTAGGAGAACCCCATTTTTTATAAATTTTTTCTCGTAATTGGTGCGGGATATATTTAATAGATTCTTTATATTCTTTTAACGACCAGAGAGTCTTACTATTTTTTATCTCTTGTATAAGGTTTATATTATTATTATTTTTTAAGAAACCGTTATCCTCTAAAATTCCCTTAAGAGAACTAATTGTATCTAAGCCAATAGCATGAGCTATTTGCCATTTTTTTCCAGGATAACTGGAAAGAATAAATGCAGGATTTAATTTTTCTTTTCCACCCGTTTTTAAGTTAATCCATGAGCATACTTTTCTAGTAATAGATGAAATCCCATAATTGAAAGTTTGATGTTTAGTTTGTTTAAACTGTAAACTTTTATTTATTTTTTGTTTTTTTTTAAAAGATGCAACTCCAAGGAAGATGCTCCCATCAACTTCTGGTAATGCCACATGCATCGCTAAGTCTGTAGGAGACATACCCCTTTCTTGTTTTTTCCATAGACTTTTATCATTTGTACTCAGAGCTATCTGAAATACCTGAGCTTTGGATTGAGAGAAAGGAGTCTCACCTGAATTATTTTTTGCTGAAAATGAAGTTGCATTTATTATACAAGCTGGATTAAGCAAAAAAATTTGCTTAGATATCCATTTTGCACTCTTAGGATCTTTTAACGTGTTAACAAAAATTCCTAAAGGCGTTAACCCTTTCTTTTTAAAGGAATTATACAAACTCTTTATTGGACTTATATCATTTGCAGTAATAAAAGAACGATAGAATACAATAATTATTATTGGTTTTCCTTTAATAAAATTTATATCAGTAAAAGTATTAAATATTCCATTCCTAGGACTCCAAAACCCCACGCTTGGAATAAATTGACTATCTTTTAATGGCTTAATATATAATCCAGCAGTAAGAGCCATCTGTACTAAGGCTGAATGAGCAGACTCTGAACCTCCTTTATCACATAATTTAGATAACTGTCTTAAGGTAGAAACTGGTAAATTAGAAAAATCATCCAGCCTTTTATCTATTCTTCCATCAGCGGATAATATTGCTAAAGGAATTTTTTGATCTTCAGCTAATTTTTTTACCTCGTTAACCCCATATTCCCAATATGGAATACCACCTATTAACCTGATTAAGATAGCTTTAGATTTTTTTAGAGTATTTTCTAAATAAAGATCTACAGATATAGGATGAAGTAGATTATCTATATTAGCTAAACGTAAAGTTATCCGATTTCTTTTAGAATTGTAAAGGCTAAGCTTCCATGCCTCTGCGAAAGAATTTAAGTCGCTGTCTGAATATGATAAAAAAACAATATCTGCAGGCTTTTGATTTAAGTCAACAGGAATTTCTGTTTGTTCTAACCTATGTTTTTCCTTAAATAAGAGATGCAATTTACACTACCTATTTAAGTACTTATCAAGTATTTTTTTATTTATCTTATTTTTTTGAGATATTATAACTATTTTCGAAGAAATATTTTCTTTTTCTCCCCAAATTGTATCAAATTGACCTCTTATTCTTCTTCCTACTGCTTGAACTAAATATCTCATTGGCTTATTTTTTATAGCTATAAATCCTTTGATCCTTAAAACTTCATTATTTTCAACTAAAGCTTTTATGTTATCAAGAATATTTTTTTTGTTTTCTTGCACTCCTAAATTGTAAATAAAAGTTTCAAATTCTTCGTGATCATGATCTTCATGGTCTTCATGATGCGAGTGTTTATGCATAATGTTTTTCTCAGTTTCTGACTGTAAGGATAAAATTGCTTTAGTATCGACTTTACCATTAGTTACTTTAATCACGGGTATTTTATTATTTTTAACTTTTTCTACATAATTAACTGCACTAGATATTTGACTATCGCTAATAGTATCACACTTTGTTAGCAATATTAAATCTGCACAGTTAATTTGATCTTCAAAAACTTCTGACAGGGGTGTTTCATGATTAATACTTTCATCACTAAGCCTTTGTTTTTCAACAGCTATTACTGAAGGAGCAAAACGATTGGCATATACTGCTTCAGCATCAGCAAGTGCAATAACACCATCAATAGTTATTTTTGTTTTAATTTTAGGCCACTCGAAGGCCTTTAATAGAGGTTTTGGTAAAGCTAACCCCGAAGTTTCTATTATTATATGCTCAGGTTTAGGAGTCATTGCTAAAAGTTTTTCCATTGTTGGTATAAACTCATCAGCTACTGTACAACAAATACATCCATTAGCTAATTCTACTATGTTTTCTTCTGGACAGTTTGGAACAGGACAGGATTTTAGAATATCTTTATCTACACCAATATCACCAAACTCATTTATTATTAGAGCTATTCTTTTGTTATCAAAATTTTTTATTAAATTACTGATTAATGTAGTCTTTCCAGAGCCTAGAAAACCTGTAATTATACTTACTGGTGTTTTTAATAAAGATTCCATAATTACAATTTATCTGAAATAGTTTAGAGTAAATATATTTACATATAAAATTAATAACATACTATAAAAAAATTATGAGTGACACAAAAAAAAATCTAAATCATAAACTGAAGATGGTTAAAATAAAGAAGGTTCGTGATAGAATTATGATTAGCAAGACAAAAGAAAAAGGTCTCATAATAGTTCATACTGGGGCTGGAAAAGGTAAATCTTCATCTGCTTTTGGAATGATAATAAGATGTATAGCACATGAATTGCCTTGTGCTGTAGTACAATTTATAAAAGGTAATTGGAGCACAGGTGAAAAGACTTTTTTGACCTCTCGATTTAAGAAAGAATGTAAGTTTTTTGTTTCTGGTGAAGGATTTACATGGGATACCCAAGATAGAGAACAAGATATCCTTTGTGCTAAAAAAGGATGGGAAAAAGCTAAAAAATTTATACTTAACAAAAAAATAAAATTTGTACTGCTAGACGAAATTAATATTGCGTTGAAATTTAATTATCTTGATATTGAGGAAGTAATTGATTTCTTGTTAAATAAAAAGCCCCTGATGACAACTGTTGTTTTAACAGGAAGAAATGCAAACTCTAAGTTAATAGAAATTTCAGATCTAGTTACAGAGATGAAGATGATAAAACACCCTTTCAAAGAAGGAATAAAAGCTCAAAAAGGTATTGAGTTTTAATAGATATGTCTAGCATAATGTTTCAGGGAACCGGTTCAAATGTTGGTAAATCAATACTTGTTGCTGGAATATGTAGAATTGCAAAAAGAAGAGGTATTTCTGTTGTTCCATTCAAACCACAAAATATGTCAAATAATGCTACAGTTACAAAACTAAATAAAGAAATGTCTAGAGCGCAAGCGTTTCAGTCTTTTGCTAGTGGAGTTGATCCTCACGCTGATATGAACCCTGTATTACTTAAACCTGACAATAATTCTTTTACTCAGGTTTTAGTACAGGGAAATCTGTTTGCCACCATCGAGTCGAAAGATTATAATAACCTTAAGAAGAAACTAATTAGATATGTACTAGATAGTTATTTCAGATTATTAAATAGTTATGATTTAGTTATTGTTGAAGGAGCAGGTTCACCTGCTGAAATAAATCTAAGGAAGTATGACATAGCTAATATGGGTTTTGCTAGAGCTGCAAATGTTCCAGTAATACTAATTGGTGATATAAACCGGGGAGGTATTATTCCACAGATCTTAGGAACTAAAAATGTTTTATCAAAATTAGATAATAATACTATTAAAGGATTTATAGTTAATAAATTTCAAGGAAATGTAAATCTATTTACTGATGGATATGAATACTTACTTAAGAAAACCAATTGGAATGGATACGGTATATTACCTTGGTTTGAAGATGCAAAGTATTTTCCCTCTGAAGACACTTATGAAATTAAGTCTTCATTAAAACCTAAAAAGATTAAAGTAGTCTGCTTATGTTTGCCCAGAATATCTAATTTTGATGATCTAGATCCATTATCTCAAGAAGAGAATGTCTCGTTAATTATGTTGAAAGAAGGAGAGCCTATTCCGGGGGATGCAAAATTGGTAATAATACCAGGTACAAAATCTACTATACTAGACCTAGAGTTTCTCAGAAAACAAAAGTGGGATATAGATTTAAAGGCACACCACAATAGAGGCAATTTTATTTTAGGAATTTGTGGAGGCTACCAAATTTTAGGTGAAGAAATTTATAACTTCTCAGGACTGGAACAAGGTCCAAATAGTTCATTCGGATTAGGTTTTCTAAAAGTAAAGACAACACTTCTTGAAAAAAAAACATTAACTACCGTTAAAGCAAAGCATATAAATACAGGTATAGAATTTGAGGGATATGAAATACATCTAGGTATTACTACTGGTAGAGATTGCAAAAACCCTTTTGCAAAAATAGGAAATAAATTTGATGGAGCAATTAGTAAAGATGGTCTTATTATTGGCAGCTACTTACATGGTATGTTTATAAATGATGATTTTAGAAAAAGCTTTTTAAGAGAAATGGGAATAAACGTTAAAAATAGTTTTTATATTAATAGATTAAATGAAAAGCTTGATAACTTTTCTAAATTCATTGAGGAACACATAAATATTAATCAAATTTTTGATGCTGCACTTGAACATAAGTAATTATAGGCTTCTTCTACAGTTCTAAACTTATTCATATGAGGTATACTTATTCTTATCCAATATTTTGAATATGAAAATTTTCTAGTCCATATTTTATTTTTTGCTAAAGCATATTGCACCTGTTTTGCATTTGGAGTTTTGTATAATCTAAATAGATCCGTACCTCCCTCAATTTTCCAATTAAGTTTCTTTGATAGAGAATCTAAAAAACTTGTACCAATTTTTAGTTTTTTTATGGTCTTTGCTTTCCATGAATAGTCAACTAAAGCATTTGCTGCTATAAAGATTGCTTCGGAAGATACAGGCCAAGGACCAATTAGATTGTCCACTTTTTTTTTAAATTTTTCTCCTGAAATTATAAATCCTAATCGCAAACCAGCTAACCCATAGAACTTGCCAAAGGACCTTAAGATTATTATATTTTCTGTATTTTTTTTTATTTGACTGCATAATGACATCTCTGCGTATTGATCTATAAAACTTTCATCTACTATTAGAATTTTTACACTTTGGCTAATATATAATAATTCCTGAGCTGAATAAATTTTTCCATCAGGGTTGTTAGGGTTGCATAGTATTGAAATATCAGAGTCTCTCAATTCTTCTAATGATTTTACTGGGAGAACTTTTCTAGACATTTTTAGAAAGACTCTACTAAATTCATTATAAGTAGGTTCTAAAATCTTGACACTTCCCTCAGGTAACAAAAATGGAAGTAAATTTATCGCAGTTTGGATACCCGCAATAGCTTGAACGCTTCCTTTTGTCTCATAACTATTTTTAGCAATTTGATTTAAAGTAAAAATGTCATTCTTTGTTGGAAGACTTTTAAATACCTTTTCATCAATATCTTTTATTGGATAATTATATGGGTTAATTCCTGTTGAAAGGTCTAACCATTTTTCTTTAATACCACCAAAATTTCTTATTGCTGAGTCAATATTACCGCCGTGAGAGTCATCCATTATTAATAATACTTTATAAATATTAATAAAATAAATATACCAATTAAAAGCAATATAGATTTTATAAAAATTACTAAAGATCTCTCTAGGTCTTTTATTTTTGGGTCCTTCCCACCTATATTTAACCAAACCGAGTTTACTTTTCTGTTATTATAAAAACGTGCACCTCCTAACTTCACGTTTAATGCAACTGCCATTGCTGCTTCTGGATAGCCAGCATTTAAAGAAGTATGTTTGCTTCCGTCTTTTACCATACTTCTAATTATTTCTAAAAAATTTCTAAAAAAGATTGAAAAAATAAAACCAGTAATTCTTGCTGGAAAAAAATTTGCCAGATCATCTACTTTGGCTGATGCAAAACCAAACTCTTTATATTTTTTATTTCTATAACCTATCATAGAGTCTAATGTATTAATGATCTTATATAAAACTATTCCTGGTAAACCCAAAAGTAAAGTCCAAAATATTGGTGCTATCACAGCATCTGAAGTGTTTTCTGCCAAACTTTCTATAGAAGATCTAACCAAATCAGTTTTATTCATATCCTTAGTATCTCTACCAACTATCTTAGAAACTGCTACCCTAGCTAATTGGATATCGTTATTTTTAAGATATAATAGTATTTCTCTAATATGTATGTACATTGACTTAGTTGCCAAAAAAGGCCAAACAAAAATTATTATAAAAAAAATTCCATAATTATTTTTAGACAAATAATATTCAATTAAAAAACATGGAGTTCCAATTAGTACAAGGCATATTAAATTTACAAATATTCCATTTATGAGTTTTATTTTTTTCGATAAATTTTTTTTATTTAAGAACTTATCTAAAAAAGAAATTAAATTACCTATCCAAACTATAGGATGCCTAATTCTTTTAAAAAGAAAGTTAGGCCATCCAAAAATAATATCCATTATTAAGGCTCCTAAAATTATAAAAGTATTATCCATTTAATTTAAAATATTTTTATTATGTGAGATCATAAAAAATTGGCCATTTTTTAAAACTTTAATTCTAGTAATGGACAGATAATCTATTTTATACTGTAGTGATTTAGAATTAGATCTTACAGCAAGAGCAATAGCAGCCCTAACTGTTCCAGAATGGCAAACAATAATTGAACTTTTAGACATTGCTTTTTTTGATATTTCTCTTATAGCAGGTTGAACTCTGTCACACATCTTGTTAAAGCTTTCACCTTCCGGAATAACATACTTAGACAATTCCATATTACTAAGTTCTCCTATATTTGGTATTTGAGAAAAATTCAACCCTTCCCATTTTCCAAAATTCTGCTCCCAAAGTCGCTTATCTCTTCTAATAATATTTCTTTCTGGCCATATTTTTTTAAAGGTCTGCACGCATCGTTTAGCTGGGCTAATATAAAATTGTTTAATATTTCTAAACTTACTTCTGATTGTAAAAATTTTTTTTATATCATCTATATTGGCTTTAACATCAGTAGCACCAAACAGTTTATTAGTTTTGATAGGAGAGCTATGTCTAATAAATATTAACTCAGATTTATTTTGACAGAGGTTCAAATCTCTAATTTTAATAATAAATTTAAGAAACTATAAATATTGCGGCCTCAATTGCTTCTAATATTAGAAAAATTCCAACCCCTAATACTATGCCCCCTGAAATATTTATAATTTTTTCTTCATATTTTTTTATTATATTTAAATCTTTAAAAAGATAGCCAATAAAAATTGATAAAATTAAAACAATAACTGACAAACCTATAAGATACCCGAATAATACTATAGGAATACGACTTTCTTGACCAATAATGGTCTCACCAAAGGCCCATCCATGAAACAATCCAGCGAGAATAATACTAAAACTCAAAAGCCTATAATTAACTTTCCTTTTTATGGCAATGATATAGCCTATTGTTATAATAGAAAGGGTTATTACTAACTCAACATAATAAAGCGTGTAGTCATAAAGAATAAGATATATACCTATAAGCATTCCAACAACAAAGATAATAGGAGTTGTAAATATTTTCTTGCACAAAAAACTAACTATACCAACACCCAATATAAAAAAAAAGTGATCTATTCCTAATATTGGATGCCCTAAACCTGAAAGTAATCCATCTAAAAAAGTAGTCATTTCCTTGCCAGCTAAAGGATGATGTGCACGTACTAAATAACTATTAAAAAATAATATAATAAAAAGTATTAAACTTGAAAATTTTTTAAACATATTTCTCCTATTTTTTTAAATAATATATTATTATTGTTCCAATAAAAAATAAACTATTTTATAATCCATGAAGGTACTTCATTAATATCAAAATTAAAAAATAAGTTCATAATTATCATACAAATTATTGAAACTATTATTATTGAAAGTAAGTTTAAGAATATTCCTGCTTTAACCATATCTATAATCCTAACTTTGCCGCTTCCAAATATTACTGCGTTGGGAGGGGTCGCAATTGGAAGCATAAAAGCACAGCTAGCAGCAATGGTAGTAGGAATAACAATAAAGAGCGGATTTATATTTAGGCCAATAGCAAATATAATTAATATCGGAGTAAATGTAGCTACTGTAGCAGTATTGGAGTTTAGTTCTGTCAAAAATATAATAATGGCTACAGCAATAAATATTAGTAGATAAATATTCAAATCATAAAAAATATTTGCAAAAGAACCAACCCATTCAGCTAATCCAGACATTTGAAAGGCCCTTGACAAAGCTATTCCTCCTCCAACAAGAAATAATACACCCCATGGAATTTTATTTGCTGTATCCCAATTACATGCTCTCTTACTATTTTCTGTTGGAATTATAAATAATAGTATTGCTCCTAGTAATCCAATAGAAGTGTCATTAAGTGATAAATCAAAAGTATCATTTAAAAATTTTCTAAATATCCAAAGACTTGCCGTAAAGAGAAATATTATAGCTACTACTTTTTCACTTCTAGTTGTTTCTCCCATCTGCTCTCTTAAATCAGATAATGTCTTCTCAAGCATATTAGATTTTATAGAAGATACCTTGAAAGTTATTTTTGTTAAATAAAACCAAACCATTGGTAGTAAAATGAAAACTACTGGTAATCCTATAATTAACCAATCTGTAAAACTTATCTGATAGTTATAAGTATCACTTAGTATACTTGCTAACATTATGTTAGTTGGAGTTCCGATTAAAGTTGCAGCACCTCCTATGGAAGCAGAGTATGCTAGTCCTAATAATAAAGGGATTGCAAACTCTTTAGCTTCTAAATGATATTTTCTAGAAAAAATCGTTATTACTGACATTGCTATAGGTAACATCATTACTGTAGATGCAGTATTACTTACCCACATACTCAAGGAGGCTGTAGCAATCATGAATCCACCAATAATTTTACTAGGACTAGTTCCTGCAATAGCCAATATTTTTAGAGCAATTCTTTTATGTAAACCAGATGATTGCATTGCTGACGCTATTATAAATCCACCTAGAAAAAGTAAAACAAGAGGATGAGCATATGAACTAGCTACTTCTTTAAGATCATATAAGTTCAAAAGAGGAAAAGCAACTATGGGAACAAGGCCAGTAGCATATATTGGTATAGCTTCGGTGAGCCACCATATTGTCATTAGTACAGCAATACCAGCGGTTATCCATGCAATTCTTTCTAATCCTTCGGGAGGAGTAGTTGTAAGAAATAATGAAAAAAAGGCTATGCCTAATATAAGTCCATAAAGGGAAATTGTTCTTTTATCTAACACTCTAACAAAGAACTATAAATTATAAATATCCTAAAGACTTCCAGTTTTTCAGATTATTTCTAAAAGTACTCAATGATTCCCATGTTCTTTTAAAATCAGTATCTTTTTTGCTTTCTTCCTCTACAACTTCCATCCAGGCTTTCTCTAATGTATCCAGAATTTCTTGGCTCCATTTGTGTATTTTAACTCCTTTACTTTCAAGTTCTTTTAAAGCATCCACTTGAATTGCCTCTCCTTCGGCAATACCATTTCTTATATTATCACCACAAGCTGAATTAATTTGCGCCTTCTGTGTATCAGATAGTGCGTTCCACTTGTCCA
>MDTB01086200.1_pt1 | contig 13778 bp, 14 predicted proteins | sample 811161 | NCBI WGS metagenome assembly MDTB01 (sample SAMN05326650, study PRJNA326480) | marine metagenome | isolation source: seawater | place: Mediterranean Sea | collected 2009
AAATAAAAAAACAACGTTGGCGCTGAAGAAATTAAAAGAAAAGTGGAAAATAACTTCAAATTTTCAACTTGTAGTCATCTTTATTGTCTTCGGCATCACTGGATCTCTTAGTGTGAAACTTGGAGAACCCCTTCTTTATATCCTAAATATTGAACAAGGAACTTTTTCTTCCTTCACATTGGGTAATGGAATTTTTTGGTTTTTAAGGCTCTTAATTATTTTTCCTCTTTATCAGTTATTGCTAGTAGCGATAGGGGCACTTTTTTTTCAATTTCGCTTTTTTTGGGAGTTTGAAAAAAAAATACTTCGCCGTATGGGCTTTAAGAAATTTTTTGTAAAAAAAGAAAAAGACGCTTAGCTTAATTATTGCTAATAAGCTTTAGAAACTCATTGCGTGTTTCTGTTTCTTTGAAAGATCCTCTAAATCCAGAAGTTGTTGTAGTTGAGTTTTGTTTCTGAACCCCGCGCATCATCATACACATGTGAGAGGCTTCGATTACTACAGCTACACCCTGTGGCCTTAGTGTGTTGTTTATACAATCTAAAATCTGCTCAGTTAATCTTTCTTGAACCTGAAGACGGCGAGAAAATACGTCAACTACACGGGGAAGCTTGCTAAGACCAACAATATGACCGTTAGGAATATAGGCAATGTGAGCTTTACCAAAAAATGGTAATATATGATGCTCGCACAGAGAGTATAATTCAATGTCCTTAACTATTACCATTTCATTGTAAGTCTCCTCAAACATTGCACTTTGCAGAATCTGCTTTGGATCTTTTTCATATCCCTCTGTTAAAAATTTCATTGCTTTAGCAGCTCGTTCAGGAGTTTTCAAAAGACCATCGCGATTTTTGTCTTCACCTAGCAAATCTAGAATATATTTATAATTGTTACTAAGTTCTTCTGTTAATGGAAGAGTGTCAATATTAAAATTTTCATTCATTGTTAGTATGCTCTAAATAATTTTTAAAATAAAGTTTTAATGTTTCAATTTTTGGAGAAATAGTTATGGCGCAATAGGGTTCTTCCTTGTGTTTGTTGTAATAGTTATTGTGTTCATCTTCAGCAGGGTAAAAAACTGTAAACGGGGCTACCTGGGTTACTATAGGGGTAGAAAAAACTTTTTCTGTTTCTATTTGTTGTATTACGGTGTCAATGATTTGCTTATGCTCGGCGCAGGTATAAAAAATAGCAGATCGATATTGAGTACCAACATCATTACCCTGCTTATTTAGTGAGGTTGGATCGTGAACTTTAAAGAAAATTAGTAATAAATCAACCAAACGCACTAATTCTGCATTGAACGAAATGGCCACCACTTCAGCATGCCCCGTTCTTCCTGAACATACTTCACGATAAGCAGGATTTTTAATCTCACCTCCTGTGTATCCTGATTCTACCTTTTCAACACCATTAACACGTTGAAACACAGCTTCAATACACCAAAAGCATCCTCCAGCAAAATAAATTGTTGAGTTCATAGCAACTTTGTTTAACAAATGTAATAAAAAAATAAACGAGATTAGATTACTTTCAATAATACTTAACAATTAGTAAGAGAGGTATTGATACAATTATGGTATAATGAATAAAAAGAAGTAATTTCGATTGGTCATGAAAGTCATTGTAGAAGCAAAACAACTCTTTAAAAATTATGGTTCAATTGAAGTCCTAAAAGGGGTTGATCTAACCATAAATCAAAATGAAATTGTTGCTATAGTAGGCCCCTCAGGTGCAGGTAAAACAACTCTTTTACAAATATTGGGTACCCTCGACAGACCAGAGCCTAGAGCCCAAACACGATTACATATTGCTGATAAAGAAGTTCTAAATTTAAGAGAAAATGCGTTATCTACTTTTAGAAATAAACAGTTAGGTTTCGTCTTTCAATTTCATGAACTTTTACCTGAGTTTAGCGCTTTAGAAAATGTCAGTTTACCTACCTGGATTTGCAATATGGATTCAAAAAAAGCTAAGAACAAAGCAATAAGTTTACTCACAGAACTTGGACTAGCGCATAGGATGCATCATAGACCAAATGCTCTTTCGGGAGGAGAACAACAACGTGTGGCTGTTGCTAGAGCCCTTATTAATGAGCCTCAGCTGGTATTGGCAGATGAACCAAGTGGAAACCTTGATTCTGAAAATGCTAAACAACTATACGATTTATTTTTTCAATTAAAAAGTAAAACAAAGTGTAGTTTTGTTATTGTAACCCATAACGATAGTCTAGCCGCTAAAGCAGATCGAATTATTCGTTTAAGTGATGGAATGATCACCGCATGAAAAAAACAGATCTAAAGGTATTTTTAGACGAAAAAGCTCAACTTTATGAGCACCCTGATTTCTTAAACTCTGACCCCATTCAAATTCCACATCGTTTTTCAAAAAAAGAGGATATTGAGATAATTGGTTTTTTGACTGCCACCATTGCTTGGGGTAACAGAGTGAGTATTATCAATAGCGCTACAAAAATAGTCGCCCTAATGGAACAGGCGCCTTTTGATTTTATTTGTCATCATACCCTAAAGGATCGAAAGAGATGTGACGGTTTTGTTCATAGAACATTTAATGGCGAAGATTTGAGTTTCTTTTTCGAAGCACTTCAATTCATATATACTAAAAAGGGTGGATTAGAAGTTTTTTTCTCTGCCTACAATAAGGACTTTTATTTATACAGAGCTATTCACGATTTCAAAATTCTTTTTTTTAGCTTACCACACATTAAACGAACAGAAAAGCATGTTGCTGACCCTTTAAAAAATTCAGCTGCAAAACGCATCAACATGTTTTTACGCTGGATGGTTAGAGGGTCAAACCAGGGAGTAGATTTTGGTTTGTGGTCAAAGTTAAAACCTGCTCAGCTTTCCTGTCCGCTGGATTTACATACAGGTAATGTCGCTCGAGCTTTAGGCCTTTTCACTCGAAAACAGAACGACCATAAGGCTTTGCTTCTCTTGGATGAAGTGTTAAGAAAAATGGATCCCATTGACCCCGTAAAATATGATTTCGCACTTTTTGGTCTTGGTGTGCATGAGCATTTTTAATGTTTCGGCTTTTAATTCTAGTAATATTATTAAAATTGTTTCTTATTTTTGTTATGGCTTTTAACAAATGCTAGTTTATGAAGTTTCTTCTTAAGAATGCTACCTTGATTGATGCTAAAAGCCCCTTTCATTTTAAAACCAAAGATTTTTTAATTAGTGATGGAAAAATTGTTGCCCTTGAAGATCATATTGAGGATGATAATGCAAAAATAATTAGCTACAAAAATCTTCATGTTTCAAGTTCCTGGTTTGATCCTTCTGTTTCATTTGGTGAGCCTGGTTATGAAGAAAGAGAAACCCTTGAAAATGGATTGTATACTGCAGCCCAAAGTGGTTTTGGTGCTGTATTATTAAATCCTGATACAACTCCCGCTCTTGATTCGCATGCTAGTGTAAAACACTTAATAGACAAAACTAATAGTTCTGCCACAAAGTTATACGTTACAGGAGCGCTCAGCAAAGGAAATAATGGAGATCAAATTGCTGAACTTAACGATTTATATTTAGCAGGCGCCAAGGCATTTGGAGATTACAAAAAACATCAAAATAATACACATCTGTTGCGAATTGCACTTGACTATATACAGTCTTTCAATGGTATTATTCAATCTTACCCAATGGAGTCCGCTCTAAGCGAAAAGGGGTTGATGCATGAAGGAGAACATAGCATCCATATGGGCGTGAGAGGTATTCCAATTATTGCTGAAACCATTGCTTTATCAAGAGATTTAGAATTACTGGCCTACACGCATGGTAGAATGCATATCAATTTTATCAGTTCTTCTGCCGGGGTTGCCTTAGTCAGGAAGGCGAAACTAGAAGGTTTGAAAGTAAGCGCTAGTGTAGGATTACCTCATTTACTTTACACAGATGAAGATTTGAGAGGATTTAACAGTCCATTCAGAATTGAGCCCCCTTTGAGAAGTAAGGAGGATCGTCAAGCATTGAGAGAAGCCTTGTTAGATGGAACAATTGATATGGTTACTTCCCTTCATGAACCAATCAACATAGAATTAAAAAAATTGGAATTTGAATATTGTGTTCCAGGAAGCATTGGATTGGAAGCTGCTTTTGGGCTTCTAAATAGAATCTTTACGCTTGAAAAAACCATTTCATTTTTAACTCGAGGAAAATCAGCTTTTGATCTTCCCTCCCACTCAATAACCTTGGGAAGCGACGCCAATCTTACCCTATTCGATCCTTCAAAGCAATATAAACTTGTATTAGAACATTTGATATCCACTTCGAAAAATTGTATGCATTTAGGACAAGAAATGCAAGGAAAAGTTTTAGGATGTCTTATTGAAAATCAATTTGTAGAAAGTTAATAATGTCAAGCTCTAATTTACTAAAATATAAAGTTCAACTGCCAAAAAACAATATCAAAAACCAACCTGTAATATTCATGCTTCACGGTTATGGTAGCAATGCAAATGATTTATTTTCATTTGCTCCTTATTTGCCAGACAATTATGCTATTTTTTCTTTGGAAGCTCCTATCCCCCTTGATCAAATAGGGTATGCGTGGTATTCTATTCGTTTTGATGCTCCTCAAAACCAATGGACCGATTTACTAGAAGCAAATAAATCTGCAGCTCTAATTTTTAAAAATGTCAACATAATAATTAAAAGATATGATCTCAACCGAAAAGATATTACGCTGCTTGGGTTTAGTCAAGGAGCTATATTAAGCTGGTCTTTAGCTTTTAATCATCCTAATCATTTTAGAAGAATAGTAGCACTGAGTGGTTTTGTAATCGATAATTTAATAAAATCAAAGGAGGTTACTTTTTCAGCATTTGCGTCACATGGCAAAGAAGATCTTGTGATACCCTATCAATGGGCAAATGAATCTATTGCACCTTATGCCGCAAAATACGATCACATTGAATTTTACTCCTACTCCTCAGGTCATGAGGTAAGCCAAGAAAATTTTGCAGCGGTTTTAGATTGGTTAAATAAAACCGCAAAAAATTAATCATAAACAATTGTCAATGGACTAAATTGGAATCCTTTTGACGTTCGATCATATTCAATTAAAATATCTCCAGATTGGCTTTGATTGTTAAAATGGGCTATGATCCATCGTGAATTGAGTATATGAATTTTTTCCAATAAGGCGATTCCATCGAGTTTTTCTTTTTCAAACAGATAGTTAGGGTTGTCTTTATTTATTTGTTGAAGTGCCTTTTGGAGTTTCTCACGATATACACTTAAGTTTTTTTCAAAATTCGATTGGGGCACTTCACTGATAGTAAAAAATTTAGATTGAGAAGCTTGCAATCGCATTTGTTGTAAATCCTCTTTTAAATTCCTTATTTGATCATTTTGGACTTTTAATCTTGAATTCTGGTAGTTGAGAATTTTATTGGTATTGAAGATTTGAAATAACAAAACCAAAAAAACAAAACTAAGTAGATAAATAAGTATTTTAATTTTCATGCAAATTAGTTAGATTGGATAGTAAGGTTATCATAAGCTAAAAAGACATTGGAAGGCAGACCTTTTGAGACCTCCTCATGAAAGCCCATAAGATGGCTAATATGTGTTAAATAGGCTTTTCTGGGTTTGATCTTATCAATAAGATCTAAAGCTTCTTCAAGATTTAAATGATTTTTATGTGGCTCAATACGCAACGCGTTTAAAACTAAATAGTCTAGGCTTTGAAGTTTTTCAATTTCATTTTTAACAAGTGTTTTTACATCGGTCAAATAGGCAAAATTATCTACCCTGAACCCCATAACAGGTAATTTATTATGAAGAATAGCTATTGGGGTTATTTTCTTTTTCCCTAACTCGAATGGTGTTTCGGTATCAATGATGTTTACATTCACAGATGGAGCGCCAGGATATTTATTGTGTTTAGAAAAAATATAATTAAAGCGATATGCTAAGTTTTGATGGACTCTCTCAGACAAATATATAGGAATATCACCCTGGCGAAAAAAGAAAGGTCTAATATCATCCAATCCGGCAGTGTGATCTGCATGTTCATGAGTAATTAAAATCCCGTCCAATTGGTCTAATTTACATCGAATCATTTGTTGCCTAAAATCTGGCCCGCAATCAATAACAACACTATGCCCTTCCCATTGCAACAAAACTGAAACACGCAAACGTTTATCCTTAGGATCATCACTTAAACAAACAGGGTGTTGACTCCCCACGACGGGAATACCTTGTGATGTTCCAGTGCCAAGAAATGTGATTTTTAACATGATGGAAAACAAAGGTAATTAAATGTGGATTTAATTGCTCTAATTTGTATTTTTGGTTGACGTTAATCATTAGCTAATATGGCAGTAAAAATTCGAGGGGATCAAGGATTTAATAACACCCCTTCCATTGAGGCGAAAGCGCTGAGAATCAATTTGAATCCACACATATACGGCACCTTTGCTGAAATTGGTGCTGGTCAAGAAGTAGCTCGGCATTTTTTTAAAGTTGGTGGGGCTTCTGGAACAATTGCGAAAACTATTAGTGCCTATGATAAAAATTTTAGTGATACTATTTATAGCGAAGAAGAAGACAGGAGATATGTGACAGAAACCCGTTTGCATAAAATGTTAGCCTATGAGATGGGGCTTCTCGAAGATAGAATTCCAAGAGAAAAAAATCCTGAAAAATTATTCTTTACCCTTGCAAATACTGTCGCTACCATAGACTTTGCCAAAAAATTTAAAGGGCATGGATGGATGGGTATACGTTTTCAAACTACTCCAGATGAAGATTACAGTGAAATTGTACTCCACATTCGTTTTCATCATGTTGAAGCGCGTCTACAACAAGAAGTCCTAGGGATTATGGGGGTAAACCTAGTTTATGGCGCTTTCTTTAAAAATGACGATCCAAAAAAAATTCTTAAATACCTCTATGACCATATCGATCCTGACGCTATAGAAATTGATACCATCAATTTTTCAGGACCTCTTTTTAAATACGTAGACAATAGACTTATTAGTTTACAACTTATTCGTAACGGAATGACTGATGCGGTTATGTTTGATCAACATGGAAAAAATATTTTACCAGCCAGAATTCTTTACAAAAAAAATATATTAGCCTTTAGGGGAAGCTTTCGTCCTGTAACAAAGGTAAATATTGATATGTATGAAAAATCCCTTGATATATTTAGCCAAGAGCCGACAGTAAATCATGACAAAACAGAAGTTATTTTTGAAATAACACTCTCCAACTTAAGGGCCCAAGGCGAAATAGATGAAACTGACTTTATGGATAGAGCTAAGTTGCTTTGTTCCCTTGGACATACTGTAATGATTTCAAATTTCAAAGAATACTATAGATTGGTTGATTATTTCTCTAATTATACCAAAGAACAGGTGGCACTCGCCATGGGAGTCAATAATTTCGTAGAAATTTTTGACGAGCACTACTACCAAGACCTTAGCGGAGGTATTCTTGAAGCATTTGGTAAAATGTTTTACAATAATTTGAAGGTTTATCTCTATCCAATGAAAAACGAGCAAACCGGTGAATTAATTAATAGTAATAACCTTAAATTACATCCACGAATGAAAGACTTTTACAAGTTCTTTAAATACAATGGCAAGGTGGTAGATATTTTTGATTTTGAGCCCGATTATTTAGAAATCTTCTCAAGGGATATACTCCAAAGAATCAAGTCAAATCAACCTGGTTGGGAGTCTCAACTACCAGAAGGAATTGCAGAAATGATTCAAAAAGAAAAAATGTTCGGTTTAAATGAAGCTAAAAAAAGTGTAGCAAAATAGACTAACCTTCAAGTATTTGAGCCGCGTGATCTTTTGTTTTTACTTTATCAATAACTCTTTGAATAGTCCCTTTTTCGTTAATGATGAATGTCGTTCGATGTATTCCGTCATATTCCTTTCCCCTAAATTTTTTTGGACCCCACACACCAAACGCGTGTATTAGTTTTTTGTCAGTGTCTACTAAAAGTGGATAAGGAAAATCATATTTATTAGCAAAATTTTTCTGATGTTTAGCACTATCTGCGCTAACTCCTATAATTTGATAACCTTGTTCCTGAAGTGATTTGTAATTATCACTTAAATTGCAAGCCTCAGCAGTGCACCCTGGGGTATTTGCTCTAGGATAGAAAAAGACAATCAATTTTATTCCTATAAAATCAGTCAATTGATGTTGATTTCCATCATGGTCTATAGCTGAAAAGTTGGGAGCTTTGTCTCCTTTTTTTAATGTATTCATATTCATAGCTTTTGTATTTTCGAATAAACAAAAATTTCTGATGACAAAAAAAGAAAAAGTAAGCTTTGTAATCAAAACCCTTGATGATTTGTATTCCGAAATACCTATCCCATTGGACCACAGTGATCCCTACACGCTACTTATTGCAGTTTTATTATCTGCTCAAAGCACAGATGTTAGAGTCAACAAAATTACTCCCCTACTCTTTGCTCGAGCCAAAACACCCCAAGAAATGATATTGTTAACCCAGGAAGAAATTAGAGAAATTATCAAACCGGTTGGGCTTTCTCCCACAAAATCACGAGGAATTTATGAATTATCTCATATTCTGATTGACAAACATCTGGGCAAAGTGCCTCAAGATTTTGAAGCTTTAGAAGCCCTTCCTTCAGTAGGTCACAAAACCGCAAGTGTTGTTATGGCACAAGCTTTTGGAGTTCCTGCGTTTCCTGTAGACACTCATATTCACAGGCTTATGTTCAGGTGGGGATTTTCAAATGGAAAAAATGTTATGCAAACAGAAAAAGATGCAAAGCGTCTATTTCCTAAAGAGAAATGGAATGCACTGCATCTTCAAATAATCTGGTATGGAAGAGAATATTCTCCAGCCAGAGCCTGGGATTTGAAGAAGGATATTATTACACAAAAAATAGGGAGAAAAACAATTATCAAAGCCTATTTGAAGAAAACTAATTTTTAAATCTTAATTGATCTAGAGGAGTTTTTGGTTCATAAGCCTTTGAAAAAGCCATGATACGCCTTATAGTTAAAGGTCGAGGTTTTAAGGATTTGTCATTTTCGGTATTGTGAAATTTTTTAACGTATTTTTTTTCCATTAAATATTTTTATTTACAAAACGAAAAAATAAGAAATTTATTGTGTTTTTACATAAGATTAATATTGTTTTCCTCAATTAGCTTCCTGAGATTTATGATTGCATAACGCATTCTACCAAGAGCAGTATTTATGCTAACCTTTGTTTGCTCGGCAATTTCCTTAAAGCTCATGTCTTTATATAAGCGCATTTGTAATACCTCTTTCTGATCATCAGGCAATTCTTGAACCAATCGCTGCAAATCAGCTACAATCTGATCATTTACTAAAAGACTTTCTACATTAAGCGAACCGTCCCCAATCATTTGAAAAATATCAAAATCTTCTTTTGTTTCTAGTGAAGGAATTCTATTACTTCTCCTAAAATGATCAATAATGAGATTATGACTAATACGCATTACCCACGGCAAAAACTTGCCCTCTTCATTATAAACACCGTTTTTTAATGTTTTAACCACTTTAATAAAGGTATCTTGAAAAATATCTTCAGCGGTTTCTCGGTCAAGAACTTTGGAGAAAATAAAATTAAAAATACGTTGCTGATGTCTTCTAATCAATAACTCAAGAGATCCCTCATTCCCATCAAGGTAGAGAGAAATGAGTCTAGCATCTGAAGATTTAGTTTGTGTATTGTACATAATAAACTACTATAATTGCAAATAATTTGCTACTGTTATTCAGTAAACTCTTAGAGTAGTTTTTATGCTATAATTAAAATATTTTTACAAATATAAAAAAAATAATCAATTGAATTACAAAGCTCTTGAAATCAATCAAATATCTTGAAATATCTTAGGCACAGATTAGCTTGAATAAACACTAAGATTAAGAAATACAAGCAATTTTTTTTGATAAAATATTGTAATTTTAAAAATTTATTTTTGTTATGAAAAATCTTTTGGAGTACGATCCAAAAAAATACATTGTAATAAAAGGAGCACATCTGAATAATTTAAAAAATATCGATGTAGTCCTTCCTAGAAAAAAGTTAATTGTGATTACAGGTCTGTCTGGTTCAGGAAAATCAACGCTCGCTTTTGATACACTCTATGCTGAAGGACAAAGACGCTATGTTGAAAGTTTATCTTCTTATGCCCGTCAATTTATGGGGCGCTTAAATAAACCTAAAGTAGATTTCATCAAGGGTTTGTCCCCTGCAATTGCTGTTGAACAAAAAGTGAATGCAACCAATCCACGATCTACAGTTGGAACTAAAACGGAAATATATGAATACATCAAGTTGTTGTTTGCTAGAATAGGAAAAACTTTTTCGCCCATTTCCAATCGGGAAGTAAAAAAAGATGCTGTGAGCGATGTCATCAACTACATTAAAACCCTAGATGAAGGAGATAAATATTTATTACTGTCACAGGTGAAAGAAGAGCCCAACAGGACTTTTGGGGATAAAATTAAAGTATTTAAACAGCAAGGTTTCGCAAGAATTTTTATCGATGATCAAGTCGTGAGAATGGAATCCATAATTAAAACCCCTACCAAGCCCTTTCACTTAGTTGTAGATAGGGTTATCATACAACAAAATGATGACTTTTATAAGCGTCTTGCAGATGCCATATCTATAGCATTTTATGAAGGTAAAGGTGATTGTAGTTTATATTCATTAGCTAATAAAAAAGAAATATCTTTTTCAAATTCTTTTGCCCTCGACGGCATGACATTTAGCACCCCTACAGTGCATCTTTTTAGTTTCAACACGCCATTAGGCGCCTGTTCGACTTGTGAGGGTTTTGGCGATGTAATTGGTATTGATCCAGAACTAGTGATTCCGAATAGTGCAATTTCAATTTATGATAATGCCATTGCTCCATGGAAAAGTACGGGCTATAAAAAATATTATAATGATTTAGTTAAAAATGCGTACCATTTTGATTTTCCTATTCATACTCCTTATTTCGAGTTAACAAAAGAGCAAAAAGAATTGGTCTGGAATGGCAATCAATTTTTTAAGGGTATTTACAATTTTTTTAAGAAAATTGAAGCTAAAAACTATAAGATTCAAAATAGAGTATTGTTATCTCGCTACAGAGGGAAAACCAAATGTGAAGCTTGCCAAGGCTCAAGACTTCGTGAAGAAGCGGGTTATGTCAAAATAAATAAGACCAGTTTACCAGAACTTTTGACACTACCCATATCAGCATTAATTACTTTTTTTAATCAACTTAAACTGACTGATCATGAGAAGAAAATTGCCCACCGAATTTTAATAGAAATCAAAAGTCGTTTGCAATTTGTAGCACAGGTTGGTTTAGGCTACCTAACATTAAATCGAAGGTCTAACACCTTATCTGGAGGTGAATCACAACGCATTCAGTTAGCCACTTCATTGGGGAGTAGTTTGGTTGGTTCACTCTATATATTAGACGAACCCTCCATAGGTTTACATCCGAGAGACAATCAAAAATTGATTACTGTTTTAAAAAATCTAAGAGATATAGGCAATACTGTTATAGTTGTTGAACACGACGAAGAAATGATGTTAGATGCTGACTGGATTATTGATATTGGTCCTGAAGCAGGAAGCTTAGGGGGTAATATCGTAGCTCAAGGCACACCCAAAACCATGCTTAAATCAGAGGGATTGACCGCAGCTTATTTGAAGGGCGAAATACAGATTTCTGTTCCAAAAAAACGTAGAACTCCAAAGAAAAGAATTCGAGTAGAAGGAGCTAGAGCAAATAATTTAAAAAATATTACAGTGGACATTCCGATTGGCGCCTTAAGTGTTGTTACAGGTGTTTCTGGAAGTGGAAAAACAAGTCTAGTAAAAGGAATTTTATGCCCTGCCATGTTGAGATATTTTAATATTTACAGTCAGAAACCGTTATCACATACTAGAATTTCCGGAGATCTTAATACGTTGAAAAGTGTTGAATTTGTAGATCAAAACCCAATAGGTCGCTCTTCTCGTTCAAACCCAGTGACATACTGCAAAGCCTATGATGAAATTAGAGCTCTATTTTCAAAACAAAAAAGAGCAACAATTCAAAACTTGCAGCCCAAACATTTTTCATTTAATGTGGATGGAGGAAGATGCGAAGTCTGCAAAGGCGAAGGAACTGTGACTATTGAAATGCAATTTATGGCTGATGTAATCCTTACTTGCGAAAATTGTCAGGGAAAAAGATTCAAAAAAGAAATACTGGAGGTTAAATTTCATAATACCAATATTGATGATTTACTTAATACTACTGTAGATGATGCAATAGCTTTCTTCGAAGCGCACGGGCAACAGAAAATAATTAATAAATTAAAACCTCTTCATGAAGTTGGTCTTGGCTATGTGACCTTAGGTCAATCCTCTGCAACTCTTTCTGGAGGGGAGGCGCAACGAATAAAACTAGCATCCTTTTTGGCCCATGGAATTACAAAAGAAAAGGTATTGTTCATTTTTGACGAACCTACTACAGGATTACATGTGCATGACATCAAAAAATTACTTGCCTCTTTTGAGGCACTTATAAACCATGGTCATTCTGTGATCGTGGTGGAACACAATTTAGATTTAATTAAATGTGCCGATCATCTGATCGACTTGGGTCCAGAGGCGGGAGACAAAGGGGGCTATCTTGTTGGTCAAGGAACACCAGAAGAAATTGCAGCACTCCCCAATTCACATACTGGGAAGTTTCTACATTCAAAATTAGTTGAATCTTCGCAAGGTGTATTGAAATAATTTCTTGAGTTCTTGCGATAAACCTAAAATCAAAACTACCATGCTAAACAATATGCTTAACAAGATTGTTTTGAGTATGATATTTAAAAGTGGTTGCATACTAATTGTGAGGTGTAAAAAAGAAAAATATGCTCCCAATATAAGTACCAATGTAATTGCCATTTTAGTTGTAAATGGATGAATTTTCAAATAAAAAACTACCAAAATCAATTTTAAACTATTGATTAGAACCATAACAATTAAAGTAGCCCACGCAGCACCTATTAAACCATATTTATCAATTAAAAATACATTTAACAATACAGCCAGAATAGCTCCCAAAACAGAGAACCAAAATACATAACTATACAAAACTGAATTGCTAATTATACTATTTAAGCATCCCATGGACATGCTGAACAATTTTCCAATTGATATCAAACCCACTGCCCAAAATGCTGTTACATACTCTGGTTGATTGACTAAAACATAAATATCTGTGAGGTTAACATTAATCACAACAGCTATAAAGCCTGAGATTATAAAAAGATTAGAAGCACTTTTTTTAAGCAAATTTTCTAATCTCTTTTTGTCCTGATTATTTATGGCTTCAGAGACTAGAGGAGTAACAATTTGAAACATCCCCCTTCCTGGGGCTTCTATAACTGCAGCAATGAATATGGCAACCGAATAAAAAGCAACATTGTCAAGAGTAAGAATATTTGATAGCATTGATTTGTCAATATCCAAAATAAAACTTGCTGCCGCTCCTGAAAGAAAAATGGTAGCACTATATTTTAATATAGCTTTCCATTGAATAGGAATCCCAATCGGGTTTTTGGGTATATATATCCAAAAGCTATAAAGAATCATTAATAAAAGACGAAGGTAATAGCCGATAATTAAGAACTGGAGAAATGCTTCTTTATCAATCTTCCCGATGGCAAATAGCAGTAGTAAGATGAAAATCAGAAAACGATTATAAAACTCTTTTAAAAAATTACCAAAAACGGTT
>MDTB01144654.1_pt1 | contig 13777 bp, 10 predicted proteins | sample 811161 | NCBI WGS metagenome assembly MDTB01 (sample SAMN05326650, study PRJNA326480) | marine metagenome | isolation source: seawater | place: Mediterranean Sea | collected 2009
AATCTTGAAATGGCTGCTACAAATGAAATGCTAAAAATTGCATTAGAACGATCTCCTAATGCTGTTTGTATTGTGCCAGAGAACCGAGAAGAAATAACAACTGAGGGCGGATTAGATGTCGTAAATTCAAAAAACTATTTGGATCGTTATGTGAGAGAACTGAGCCACGCAGGTTCACGAGTTTCTATTTTCATTGACCCTGAAATAAATCAAATTGATGCATGCGCAAAAATTGGTGCACCGGTAGTTGAATTGCATGTTGGTCAATTTTGTGACGACTCCAAAAATAAAAGTTTTCACTATGAGCGCATTTTAAATGCGGTAGAAAGAGCAAAAGTTCTTGGTATCGAATGTCATGCTGGTCACGGCCTCACTTTTGATACAGTAATACCAATTTCACAGATTTTATATATTTCTGAGATGAACATCGGCCATTTTTTGATAGGTGAAAGTGTTTTCCTTGGGCTAGAATATGCTATAAAAAAAATGCGTTCAATCATAAACCGTGCCCGCGACGAGGTAGCTTAAAACAATGATTATTGGAATTGGTACGGATATATGCAGCATAAATAGGATTGAAGGCACCTTAGCAAAATTTGGATGCCGATTTAAAAAACGAATCTTTTCAATCGAGGAACAAAAAAAAGCGGAATCGCGTAGAAGCCCAGCCGCAACCTATGCCAAATTCTTTGCAGCAAAAGAAGCATGTTCTAAAGCTCTGGGGACGGGATTCAGAGAGGGTGTTTATTGGAAAAACTTGCATGTGAAAAGTCTAAAGACTGGGCAACCTTTTATGGAAGTATCCGATGGCGCATTGAAAAAGTTAAATAAATTGACCCCAGCTAACATGCACGCGGTAATTAACCTGTCATTAACAGATGAGTATCCTCTAGCACATGCAATGGTTGTAATCTACGCAAATTTAATTGAGACAGGGCAATGATAAAGATTCTTGACACTATCACGGCTTACTGGCTTGATTCAGCAATCTTAATCAAGTAAGCAGGTCAATGAAAAAGTCAAACACTAGCGATTTCCGCGAAACTGTAAAAACCGTTTTTTTTGCAATTATAATAGCGCTTGTAGTTCGAAGCTTTGGAGCCGAGCCATTCAATATTCCATCAGGGTCTATGATCCCAACTTTATTGGTCGGTGATTATTTATTTGTATCAAAATATTCATATGGATATAGCAAACACTCTTTACCTTTTAGTATTCCCATTATTCCAGGTCGACTTTTCTTCTCAAAACCAAAACTTGGGGACGTAGCAGTTTTTAAAACGCCTTCAGACAATAAAACAGACTACATAAAACGAATAGTTGGACTGCCAGGAGATAAAGTCGAGGTTAGAAACGGATTATTATTTATTAATAACAATGCAGTATTACGCAGACGACTGCCTGACACAGCAATATCTGATAAATTTGGCAATCTCAAAACAGTGCAACGTTATGAAGTAACATTGCCCAATGGGCGCAAACATAATATTCAGGAAACTGATGGTGATAGAGGCTGGCTAGATAATACGCCACAATTTGAAGTTCCAAAAAATCATTTTTTTGCCATGGGTGATAATCGAGACAACTCATCAGACAGTAGAATTTTTGGCCCTGTACCTATGAAAAATTTAGTTGGGAGAGCCGAGTTTTTATTTTTTTCTATTAAAGATTCTAGTGCTTGGAAAGTTTGGAATTGGTATTCTAATGTTAGAGTAGAACGACTTTTTACAATGATTAAGTAAATAAATTTAAAGCGATGAATAAAACAGATAATAGTCTCACAAAACTTGAGAATACTCTAAATTATCACTTTAACGATAAAAATTTGCTTGTTCAGGCTCTAAAGCATTCTAGTAAAGTAAGAAATAAAGTTACCTCCAATGAACGACTTGAGTTTCTTGGAGATCGAGTTTTGGGTTTAGTTGTCGCTGATATCTTATATCACAGGTTTCCGTGCGCGTTAGAGGGAGATCTCGGGTATAGATTCACTTCACTTGTAAAAACTAATAGTCTTGCAAGGATCGCCGAACATCTTCAGCTAGCCAATTATATTAAACTCTCTCAAAGCGCCCTCAATTCTTCAAATCAAACTAGAAAAAATATTCTATCAGACACATGTGAAGCAATACTTGCCGCTATTTATCTCGATGGTGGCTTTAAAGAAATTTATAAATTTATAAAAGCTAATTGGGACACTCTTATCAATGAAAATATAGAGCCATATAAAGATGCAAAGACAGAGCTCCAAGAGTGGGCTCAAAAAAATAAGTATTCAATCCCAAGTTATTCATTAATTGATCAATCTGGTCCAGATCATCACCCTCAATTTATTGTGGAAGTTCAGATTGATAATTCAAACTTTCCACCATGTAGCGCATCAGGAACATCAAAGAAAGAAACAGAAACCTTAGCGGCTGCAATCTTTTTAAATCAAATCAAAGCGTCAATCGATTGAGCACTCAAATTAAGACTAAAGTTGGCTTCGTGACAATATTGGGGGCTTCGAATGTTGGGAAGTCAACATTGCTTAATAAACTAGTTGGCGCCAAAGTTTCAATTGTATCTCCCAAAGTACAAACAACACGAATGAGAATATTAGGGATCTCAATTAAGCACACTGCACAAATTATATTTGTTGATACTCCAGGTATATTTTCACCACGCAGACGCTTGGATAGGGCTATGATTACGTGTGCATGGAATAGCACAAATGATGCCGACGAATTGTTGCTTATTGTGGATGCAACTCGCGGTTTTGATAACCACACCCAAATCATACTAGACAAGCTTAAGGATAAAAAAACAAATATTATTCTTGCATTTAACAAAATTGACCGCGTTAAAAAGCAAAAATTACTGCGGCTCGCAAGTGAAATGAACAAAGCCACTCAATTTTCAGCGACGTTTATGGTTTCAGCTTTAAATGGAGAGGGAGTGGATGACCTTTTATGCTATATAGCGAGTAAAATGAAGCCTGGTCCTTGGTTATTTCCAAAGGACCAAATCTCAGAGATGCCCCAGCGTTTATTGGCGGCGGAAATAACAAGAGAAAAAATATACCTTAGACTACATCAAGAACTGCCATATAAAATAAGTGTTGAAACTGAGACATGGGAGAAAAACAACGACGGGAGCATAAAAATTCGACAACTAATTTTTGTTGAAAAACACACCCAAAAAGCTATTGTTTTGGGAAAAAATGGGCGGCAAATCAAAGAGATCGGAGAGTTATCAAGAAAAGATTTAACAAATCTCTTAGGAAAAAGGATACACCTTTTCTTATTTGTCAAAGTCCGTGAAAATTGGTCGGAAAATTATCAATATTATCAAAATTTAGGACTTAATTTTAATGCATAATGAACAGTTGCTTCGCAAAATAATTGCCATAAACAGGAAGTAAGCGACATATGAATTGGGTTGACGATGCAATCGTATTAAGCACGAGGTCCTATGGTGAAACCTCAGTAATTGTGAACCTGTTGACACAAAAATTTGGCAGGCATGCTGGCTTGGTTAAAGGAGGTAAAAGCGCTCGTTTCAGGGGTGTTTATCAACCTGGTAATAAAGTTCGTGCACACTGGAAAAGCAGACTATCTGAACATTTAGGTACATTCAATTGCGAGTTAACTTCAGCTAACGCAGCCAAATTTCTTAGTGATCCGCTCAAGTTAGCTGCTTTGTCATCAGCTTGCTCTATCATTGAGTTTGCCTTGCCCGATAGAGAAAAGCACGAGCCTATATTTTCTGGGCTTAATATTTTAATTGCTGCATTAGAAAAAAAAAATATTTGGCCTAACATATACATCAGATTAGAATTAGGGATTCTAAAAGAACTTGGCTTTGAACTTGATCTTTCTTCGTGTGCTGCGACTGGAACTAAAAAAAACTTGGTATACGTATCGCCAAAAACTGGCAGAGCTGTGTCACAGACAGCTGGCCAAAAATATCACAGCAGAATGCTTAAATTGCCAAAAATTTTGGTTGATCAATCAATAGAGCCTCGCTTAATTGATGTCGCTGAAGCTCTTACCCTGACTGAATATTTTTTTAAACGATGCTGTATATATAGTGAGAAACAAAATGTACCAGCTGCGAGACGCCGTTTCGTCGAAAAACTAATTACTTATGATTCAAATCAACCATCGATTGATTAATTGATTAGATTCATCGTATACTATAAGTTGATCCAACTCTTCATAAACATACGATATATTGTTTAATATTAATTTCGCGAGTATTTAATGGAAAAAATTAGCACGCAAGAGAATATCAAGAATACAAAATTGGCCGACGCGTTGGGTGAGCGTTATCTATCATATGCTCTATCAACTATTATGTCACGGTCATTGCCTGATGTTCGAGATGGACTTAAGCCGGTGCATCGGCGTCTACTCTACGCAATGCGCGAATTGAAGTTGAACCCGAACTCTGGCTTTAAAAAGTGTGCACGTGTCGTAGGAGACGTAATTGGAAAATACCACCCACATGGCGATGCAGCCGTCTATGATGCATTAGTTCGACTCGCTCAGAACTTTGCGCAGAGATATCCACTTATTGATGGACAGGGTAATTTTGGAAATATTGATGGTGATAACGCGGCTGCAATGCGTTATACAGAAGCTCGATTAACCGATTTTGCAGAAGCTTTGTTAGTCGATATTGATAAAGATACTGTTGATTTCAAATTAACTTATGATGGAGAAGAGACCGAACCTATAGTCCTTCCAGCACAAGTACCAAATTTATTAGCCAACGGTGCGACTGGAATCGCTGTAGGAATGGCGACTAGTATTCCGCCGCATAATCTCGGAGAATTAATTAAAGCATTAAAACACTTAATAAAGTACCCTAATGCCACAACAGAAAAACTAGTTGATATAATAAATGGTCCTGACTTTCCAACAGGCGGGATACTAGTAGAACCTCCTAATTCGATTTTAGACTCATATAAATCAGGCAGGGGAAGCTTTCGCCTAAGAGCAAAATGGATTCGAGAAGAGTTAGGTCATGGAATATATCAAATAGTGATAACTGAAATCCCTTACCAAGTTCAAAAATCTAAATTAATAGAAAAAATAGCTGAACTCTTACTCTCCAAAAAACTTCCACTCCTGGCCGATATCGTCGATGAGTCAACTGAAACTGTCCGGATAGTGTTAGAACCAAAAAATCGATCAATAGATCCAAATATTCTAATGGAACATTTGTTTAAATATACGGACCTTGAAACGAGAATTTCTCTTAACATGAATGTTCTTGATAAATATAGCGTTCCGCAAGTAATGGATCTCCGAAAAATTTTATCTTCCTTTCTTGAACATAGGCATGAAATTTTAATACGTCGGTCAAATCATAAATTGGAAAAAATAAGTCGACGACTCGAAATATTAAAAGGGTTTTTGATCGCGTACTTAAATCTTGATGAAGTAATCAAGATTATACGAGAAGAAGAGGATCCAAAGACTGAAATTGTAAACAGATATCGACTATCAGATTTACAAGTAGAATCGATACTCAATATGCGCCTTAGACAATTACATAAGCTTGAAGAAATAGAAATTAAAAAGGAAAACGACTCTCTATTACTTGACGAAGAAAATATACAAAATTTATTAAATAACGAGCAAGAACGTTGGACTTTAATTTCAAATGAAATACAAAGTATCGGAGATAAATTAAAAAAAGTTCCGAATTTATTGCAGAGAAAAACTACATTTGGGAGCACACCCTCCGCATTAATAATACCATTAGAAGCAAATATCGAAAAAGAGCCCATTACTGTTGTTTGCTCGGAAAAAGGTTGGATCAAAACTCTTCGTGGTCATTTGGACGGCCCAAATGAGCTAAAATTTAAAGAGGGCGACTCATGTGGATTTTATATTCACGCCTCAACAACCGATAAATTAATTGTATTTGCATCAAATGGCCGATTTTATACCATCGGCTGTGATAAATTGCCCACTGGGCGCGGCCATGGTGAACCACTGCGGTTAATGATTGAACTGGAAAGCCATCATGAATTTGTCAATATGTTTATCTACCAAGGTGATAGAAAAATGGTTGTAGCGTCACATAGGGGGCGGGGCTTCATAATTAATGAGACAGATTTAATTGCTCAAACAAAAAATGGGAAACAAATACTCAATTTGAATCCACAAGATAAGGGAGCAGCTGTTACTCCAATTTCAAACGGACACGACTCCATCGCAATAATTGGAACGAAAAGAAAGCTATTAATTTTTAACATTAATGAGTTACCAGTTTTAGCGCGTGGGAAGGGGGTTATTCTGCAAAAATATGCTCATGGAAATTTGTCTGATATTACGTCACTCAAGCTTAGTGAGGGATTAAAATGGGAGACCTCTGTTGGTAAAAGGGTAGAGCCAACTATCACAAAATGGGCTGGCAAGAGAGCACAAACTGGTCAGATACCGTTTAAAGGTTTCCCAAAATCTAACAAATTCAGAATAAGGCCCATAATAATTAAATCAAAAATCTAAAGAAATGTTTTTATGCGTCGACTGACAGGCTGCAATCTCGACGGCTTGTTGACTATTTAACCTCTCTTGAGAACGCAGACCTATATTTTGTTCAATCACGTTATTATACGTCATCAAGCCTCTCTTGAGTTTTTTGGTGCCTTCAGTTCTCCAAGAAACTTCAGAATCAAGAATTGACAATGCTACAACCAAAAATTCATTTGCTTTTTGCCGATTACTCTTATTTCTTTTAAGTGCTTTACGAGCCTTAGAGAGTCTCGCCTTAATTACGTATGCCCCTGAAATTTTACCCAAAAAAGACTCTGTCTCTTTTATCTTAATAATCGCTAAAGCAGCCTTTTCATTCATAACGACCGCTCGTAACCTCTCTATTTTTTTACGAGCATCTGCTAGGAAAGAATTATCTGATAGCAGTTTTAATAGTTTAGGAATCGGTTCATAAGCTTCGTCAACATTCCGTCGGTACTTCTTTCGGGCGCGGTCTTCAACCCGCGATAATTCTCTATATTTTTTCCGATTGTTATCCCAGTTGTCTGGAAAAGACGACTCAATATTTAATTGTTCAATTTTTAAGGACTTAATACGCTTTTCAATCTTTTTCAAAGAAAATGATTCTATGCCATTTTCACGCAACAATCTATCATATTTTTTTTGCAAAGACGACAATTTACGCTTGATAACACCAACCATCACACGTTTTTCTCTAGCTTCAGTATGCATCGGTTTATATATTGGGGTAAACTTTTCCACAGTGTTTCTAGCTACGCGCGCGTCATCTATTAAATCAAAAGTATTTTCAGCAAATTCAAAACTATTTTTAACTTCCATTTTGTATTTATCAGGTAAAATACTAAAGTCTAAGTTTTTCACAGTATTTATGCCAGAACGAATCTTTTTCTCATCTCTATCGTATACATTGAAAAGATATTCCTCTAAACATTGCTGTAATCGTGGATTTTTGGGAGGTGGTGCGGTTTCAGAGGTTAGATACATTCGAGCCGGCAAGTAATTAACTAATGCGGGATAAAAACCCACAATCACAAGACCAATAAGCTGTAAAAAGATAAATGGAATCACCCCTTTATACATTTCAATCGTCTTAACTTTTGAAGGCGCAACTCCTCTTAGATAAAACAAAGCAAACCCAAATGGCGGGGTCAAAAAAGATGTTTGCATATTTACACCTATCATCACGCCAAGCCAAACAGCAGTGATATTAGCCGAGGGGTCCGCTAACAGGATAGGTGCTATTATTGGAACTACGACCACTGCTATCTCGATAAAGTCAAGAAAAAAACCAAGGAGGAAAATTACCCCCATAACAACAATGAACTTAGTTATAAAGCCACCTGGAAGCCCAGTTAAAAAATCACGCACTAATTCCTCTCCGCCAAACGCTCTAAACGCTGCCGTTAACATCGCCGCACCGAGCAAAATAATGAATACTAGAGAGGTTGTTTTTGAGGTTTCGATCATCACCTCTTTTAAGGTGTCATCAATTTTGAGTGCACGCCACCCGCTCCAAATTATTGAAAAAACCAATCCAAATGATGCAATTGCCGCTAAAAAAATAATCAAAACATCATCTGACCCTTGAATATTTTTTACATTAATGTCATGAGTTTTGATAAGTATTAGTAAACTTAATAATGATATGATTGACAATATAGCGGGACTAAACGCCCCATCTTTTCCCTCCATTAAACGATATCCAGCCATAATCAATGCACCAATTGCACCGATTGCACCAGCTTGATTTACAGTTGCTATTCCAAGCACTATTGATCCAAGCACAATAAAGATTAGAGACAATGGTGGCATCAAGACTAGAAAAACTCGCGAAGCAAATTTAAAATCATATATTCCTTTATAGGGTGCCGGTGGCGCACTTTTTGGACGAATTAATGCTAACATCAAAATATAGACGATGTATAAACCTACCAAAACTAAACCTGGTAAAAATGCGCCTAAAAACATATCACCTGCGCTCGTAGATGTTAAATCAAACTCTGTTGGTAGAGAACTATTACCTGTGCCAGCTTTATAGTCCGCTGTTCTAATAGAACTTGCTTGATCGGTAGCATTTGATAATTGATCAGCTAAAATTATTAAAACAATTGAAGGAGGTATTATTTGTCCTAATGTTCCGGACGCACTTATTGTTCCGGTTGCCAATGTGTGTGAGTAATTATTTCTAAGCATAACTGGCAACGAAATTAGCCCCATAGCAATAACAGTTGCCCCGACTATCCCTGTTGTAGCAGCAAGCAGCGCGCCAACAACAACTACTGATATCCCCAAACCACCCGGAATAGGACCAAACAATTGAGCCATTGTAATAAGCAAGTCTTCTGCTATTTTTGACCGCTCCAACATGATACCCATAAATATAAACAAGGGAATTGCAATAAGGGTGTCTCGCTCTGCTTCCCAATAAATCCCGCGGAAATTAGTAACACCTGCATTTAACCATTGTATTGGGTCGCCATGGGCAAAATAGGCATCGACACGGCCTTCAAATACAAATCCAGTGAGCGCCGCTAAGGCAATTGTTAAAATCGCAGCACCAGGCAAAGAGAAAGCAACAGGGAAACCAGCTCCTAAAGCAACGATCATCGTCAGCAATAAAAGTGCAAGAAATACTAGCTCCATAACTATAAAAACCTAGCAATCATAATCACAAATAATTATCCATTCTTTTCGGGTTGATCAATTGTTCTTAAAATCGACAAATTATGTAAAAAGTAACTAATAAATTGAATTAACATTGATAATGAAAAAACTAACAGAAACCCCGCTAGCAAATATTTTACATACATGCCAAACCCAGCCTGTGTAACCTCAAAATTTAATAATGGCCCATTGATTACATTAGACTTTCCCCACATACCTTGAACCAAAATCACCCAACAAAATGGAACTCCCAAAAAAAATGAACCCAGAACATTACACCACGCTTTACCACGGGCACTGTATCCTGCGTAAAATAAATCAACTCGAACGTGTCCCTCTTTAATGAGGGTATAAGGGCTCGCAAATAGAAATAAAGCTCCATACCAAAAGCGCACTAAGTCGGCCATAAAAGCCTGCTCATAAGAAAAAACAAATCGTGCAATAACAATCTGAATTTCTGCAAAAACGATTAGAGCAGAAAGCCAATAAAAACCGAGAGAACGGGAAAAATAACCGATGACGAAAGATAGGATAATAAGTGGATAATGAACATTCACACCACGAAAATTTGAACGACCCAACTCTACAGCTAAACTTTTACCAACAAAATATTCTAAAAAACTCTCGACACGTAAAAATGATAATAACATATCAAAAATACCAATCAGTAAAACAGCCCAAAAAAAAGATCGAATTAAGTAAACATTTATTCTTGAAAGCAACTTAGCTTCATATTCGATACGTTTTTGGGGTGTAAAATAAACAAATAATATGATGAATATAATCGGAAGAAAATAAACAAAAAATTGTATCCAGCCCAGAGTTCTCTCTGAAGCGGTGAGAGGAACCTGCAATTGTTGAAATCCGAACCAACCCATTTCGGCATATAAAACCGGCAAGCTCGGCCAATCCTGCCAAAAGTTGAGATAATTATTTAATATGAAAGAAAAAGTCAGCGCGACTATACCTAAGGCAAGTGTTCGAAAAAAGCTACCAGTATAATCTTTTGTAACACTGAAATCACTCAATTTGAAAATACCAATTTATTAAAAGTTCAATAAACTTGAAAGTAATCACATAAAAAGAATAGGAAAAGTATGCGAAGCCCCTCTATGAACTTCGCATACTTTGATAATTTCAATAAAACTTACAATCCTAAAACGCGATTACGTTGAGCTAAAAATGCTTGGTCCGATATTTTTGACCAACCACCTAAATCAGTTCGAGCAGCGCGGAAACTATCATCAATACGTTTAGCTAAAGGACTATGCGCCCTTACTGTCTGAAAAACCTCTTCAGCCGCTTCACCAAAACTATCATATACGTCATCACTAAACTGGCGCAACTTGACACCTTGGTCAGTAACAAGTTTTGTCAATGCAGATCCACTTTTCATATTATATTCTGCCATCATAGCATCATTTTCCCATGCAGCTGACCCTTCAATAATTAATTGATCTGACTTAGTGAGGCTATCCCACCACTTTTTATTCATTCCAAGAGCAAGCATTGAGCCAGGTTCGTGCATACCAGGATAATAATAGTATTTGGCAGCCTCATAAAACTTCATAAATCCATCATTCCAGGGCCCGACCCACTCAGTAGCATCAATTGCTCCCGAAACAAGATTTTCATAAATCTGACCTCCGGGCAATGAAACTGGCGATGCACCTAATTTCGCCATAACGTCTCCACCAAGCCCTGGGATACGCATTTTTAAGCCTTTTAAGTCATCAGAAGAGTTTATTTCTTTATTGAACCACCCCCCCATTTGACACCCAGTATTTCCAGCCATTACACATTTTAAGCCAAATTCTGCAGCTAACTCATCCCATAATTGCTGGCCACCACCAAATCGGATCCATGCATTCATTTCGGTATAACTTAAACCGAAAGGTACAGCAGTGAAATAAGCCCAACCAAGGTGTTTTCCTTTCCAATAATAATCCGCTGCGTGGTAAGCCTGAGCATTCCCTGATGCAACCTCATCAAATGAGTCAAATGCACCAACACGCTCTTTCGCCGCAAAATATTCAACTTCAATTCGACCATCAGTCATTTCTTTAATTCGATTAGCAAGACGCTGAGCGCCAGTCCCAAGGCCAGGGAAGTCACGTGGCCACGTTGAAACAACAACCATTTTTTTTATATTTTTTGCAATGGCAGGTGTTGCCGGTTGCTCGTCTTTCTTCGTTTCCTTTTTCTCGTCGCAGGCAGTTAATGCAACCGCGGAGGCACCCAATACACCTGCTGTTATTGCACCTTTTACAAGAAAATTACGCCTTGATTCATCTTCTTCTTGGATTTTCATATCTTTTTTTCTCATCTTTCACACTCTCCCATTGCTTGTGATATCAGCATATATTATCGGATATGTTGTTTTTTATTTTAAACTATTACTTTTATGTTAATGCTATAATTATAACACTAATAGATACATTATTTAAACTAAATATTGATTATTTCTTGAGCACCCAATTATTTTCAATATAATATTGTAAGGGTTTAAACATAGACTTATAAGCCATATTTGTTGATCCCTCTACCCAATAACCCAAATAAACATAATCCTTATTCACATTCATAGTAAATTTTATCAGCCACAAAATCATATATTTTCCTATGCTTCGCTTACTATGGTCTGGATCAAAGAAACTATAAACCGCGGATGTCCCATTAACTGTATGGTCAATAAGCAAACAGCCTAATAGAGTTTCTTGCAAGTCTCGAAATTCAATGATCGATGTTTGTATGGGGCTTTCCTCAATCATAGACCTGTATTCTTTAAAACCCATCTTACCCATCTCTCCTAAACTATGCCTTTCCAATTGGTATTTGCCAAATAAAAGATATTGCTCCTGTGTAGCAATTGCCGGCACAATTTTAGCACGTAAATCATTATTTTTCGAGAGCACACGTTTTTGCGATCGCGAGAGAATAAAATCACCTAAAAAAACTCTTACTGGTATGCACTCACAACAATTGTTGCAAACTGGTCTATACATGACACCATGGCTTCGTCTAAAACCAATATCAGACAATTGTTCATGAATTTCTATTGGGTCACCATTACTTATATCAGCGACAAGTCTTCTCTCATACCGACCGGCTAAATAAGGACACGGAAGGCTAGGTGACCAAAACAAAAACGGTAATAAATCATTTAAAGTAAGTTTCATAATACCCTTAATCTTTAGTGCCGAAATTTTCAGATCCTGTATAATTATATTATACACGATTGCCATAAATAACTATTTGTTATTTTCGTACATTACAGATATTAATAAATTGATTTTTTTAGTCTTATTAATAAACTTTTCAAAGACATATTACATGAATATGCATATTATTCATTCATAATGAAATTGAAATATTAGAGTTCTTAAACGAGGTTTTAGTGTACTTTGATAGCAGGTTATGGCACTTTACTAAAGGATTCAGAAATCGAATTCTGATAACTATAGCACTTGGATTATTTGCATCAATATTTGGAATTCTTCGACTGGCATTGCTCGGTTGGCTGCTGTCCAAAGTAATCAAAGGCCAAGAGTTAACTGAAATCACTTTCATAATCATTCTCATAATTATAACAATTTTTTTTCGTGGCATTTTTGACTACCTTCGCGCAAAAGTCGCTCATAAAACTGCATTTAAAATCCAACGAAGTATCAGTATTATCCTGTTCGACAAATTAGTAAGTCTTGGACCAGCATACTTTGGCATGGAGAGGACAGGTGCAGTAATTTCATCGATTATCGATGGAGTAAATCAACTAGAAACATATTTTGGTGAATACCTGCCACAATTAGCAGTAGCATTTTGTACACCATTAATAATCTTTTTATTTGCATCATTTTTTGACCTTCAAATCGCAACTATCTTGGTCTGCGGTGCACTTTTTACACTTTTTGCACCTGTCATGTTTCATAAAGCTGACAAAAAAAATAGTATGGCAAGATCTAAAGCTTACAAATCATTTTCTGCTGACTTTCTTGACTCGCTCCAAGGCCTTGCCACACTTAAAGCGTTTGGTCAAAGCGATGGTAAAATTAAACTTTTGAGTAAACGCGCGCACAAACTATTTGAAACAACAATGTGGGTACTTGCAACGAACTCACTCTCGCGCGGTATTACAGATACAGGAGTAGCAATCGGAAGTGCATCAGCCCTTGCCGTTGGCGCGTTTCGCGTTTCGGCTGGAACGATGGATCTTCAGACACTTTTGATTCTACTTATGCTAGGAACAGAAGTTTTTAAACCGCTTCGTGATCTAAGAGCACTTCTGCATAATGGAATGGTTGGGCAATCTGCTGCGATTGGTATTTTTGAGATTCTAGAAACGGAGCCAAAAATAAAATTTGAAAAAGATGCAGTAAATATCGCCGCTCAAGACTTTCAAGAAATTAAATTCAATAATGTTAGCTTTCGTTATCCGAATACCAATAAAAATATTCACAATCAATTATCATTTAAGATCAAAAATGGAGATCGAATTGGTGTAGTAGGCGAGAGCGGATCTGGAAAATCCTCAATTGTAAAACTATTACTCCGAATTTATGACGCGAATGAAGGATCAATTGAAATCAACAAACAAAATATTAAAG
>MDTB01001347.1_pt1 | contig 13775 bp, 4 predicted proteins | sample 811161 | NCBI WGS metagenome assembly MDTB01 (sample SAMN05326650, study PRJNA326480) | marine metagenome | isolation source: seawater | place: Mediterranean Sea | collected 2009
CCTCTCTGGCTCGACTCTTCGCTTCGCGAAGACGGAGTACAGATGGTAAGCGAAGAGGCGAGGATCTCGACTAGTTGTACCTGGTACACAGTAGTAGTAAGAAGTTGTTGTTGATGATTGTTGGTTTTTTTTTAAAAAAAAAAATTATATTATTTGATGATTCAATTCTTGATTTATGATGTTACATGTTAATGTACAAAGTAAAAGAAATAGAGAAGTGCAAGAAGAATAATTGAACAAAAGATAAACATATCGTAAATATACGATATATCATATCTATTGATCACGGAAAATTCAAATATGTCATGGGCATGGGTACGAGCATACCGTGTATCGAGGCGGCTGAAAAAAGAATGGACGTCCTATTTAACATCTGTTGAAACATTTGAACAAACCATGTTAGAAATGAAGAATAATAACAATAATATAATAAATAATAATACATTTAATTTAGGAAATAATAATACAAAAACAATTGAGATTCAGAATCAATTACAATCAACCTATTCAAAATTAGACGTGTTTTTGAAAGACTTTATCGAATCTTTAAATGATTCTGTTGAACAATATAAAAAATCAGTCACTGAAAAACTTTCAGTTGACTCTATTTATGGTGACTGTCAAACACTATTGTTAGAACTTGTGAAAGCAAGTAAACAAATTGTTAATAATGTAAATAGAAAGCGACAAAACCATGCAAATAGTAAAAGCAGTTGGAACAATAATAAAACCAGCAAGAAAGGAAAAAAACAAAGTAAAAAGAGGAGCAATACTGATAATAAGGACAGTGTATATAAAAATAAAAAAGAGGTTAATTGGAATCTAAAAACTTTATCAGAAGAAAAGTTACTATTGAATTGTTTAAAAACAATTGAAATTATATTGCTTGATGATAAATATTTAAAGATAGCAACAACATATAAAATGGTGTCAAAAAATGATTTGCAATCGACTCTGGAAAATGATGGTGGGAAAAATAGCAAAAGCAATCGTGATAGAGAAACTACAATAGCATCAAGATACATGTTGCATGATTTCATGCAATTGATAAAAGATGTACCATTTGTAGAATGCAGAGTATTGCTTTTAACTATGATTAATAATATTGCGGAAGCAATGACAGATAAGTCGATTTTAAATGATATAAACGGTGTAGATAAATTGTTTCACCAACTACTTAAAGTTGGAAACGAAAAATTGTCAAAGGAAGTTTTACGAACGGTTAAAATATTTGTAATTGATCGACAATCAGATATCCCAACAAACAATTTAAGTTTTCAAACTACTTCTTCAAATGATGGTAGTAGTAGTATTAGTAGTAATACAGCACCGAAGTTAAGCGATTCATCCATTGCCGAAAGAGTTTTGTCAAGTCTTGCTCCATGGATGGGAAGTTGGGGTAGTGGGATTGTAGCAAAACAAGGTGATGAAAATAGCGATGAAAATAGTAACAATAGCGCCGCTATCAAAGATAATAAGAATACTCTATCAAAAAAATTCCCACCCAGTGAAACAAATATAAAAAGTGTTACATTAGAAGCAAAACGCCAACTTAGTTTAATGGAACAAATTGTGAAAAAAAATAATACTAGCGATAAGGAGAAGAATGATACAACTAGTGAACCTATGGAAAAAAGCAGTGGAACATTATCAAATAAGAATGATGATAAAGGTATCGATTATGGTGATAAAAAAACCATTTCTGGCAAGACAAATATAAGTAAAAACCCGATGTTAGCGATAAAAGTTGATGCTGATGAGCATGTAATACCTACTTTGGTGACTGTCATGCAAAAGTTTGTGAATCGGGATGTTGATATAACGATTGAGCACATTACAGAAGTATTAAGTGGAATTCATGTTTTACTTTGTAAAAATATTATTGCAAAAAATCAATTTTTAATGCAAGGTGGATATAAAGTGTTTCAAGCTTTGCCTAACATATTCGTAGAAGTACAAAGCGATGATACTGAAAAATATTCCGTCAATTTGGTAGAAACGTTTTTCAATTATTTACTGGCAATGATTTTAGACATAAGCTATTCTGACACTGATGGTTTTACTGCCACGCGTATTAGTAGCTCTCCTTTACCTTCGCCAAGAACGTCATCTGCGAATAGTAGTAACAATAGCAACAATGGCTTGTCTATTACTAATACGAACAGTAGCACTATGCTTGAAAACAATTATACCATCAAAGACGTAGCTGCGATGAAAGTAGTAGAAAATATTTTAAGAACAACTTCAAGCCTAGAAGTCGCATTATTTGCTGTCAATTGTATATATCATGTGATTTCTGCCGACGTCTTGAATACAATCTACATAGATGCAATCGAGTTAAATTCTCTTTTGATAGAAATTTTGTCTTGCGAAACGAAATATATAAATTTTAAGGGTAAAAGATCCTTCAACGAAGAGTTGGCATTCAAATTGTTGCAAAATGTGGACACCATACTTAGATATAATTTCACTGTTGGCTCGCAATTAAATAATAGAACATTAGTGTCTTACATCGAAATTTTGCAAATGTATACATACAATACACAAGCGGAAAAGAGCTTGTTGGATGACATGTCAAATGTAAATAATACGAAAATATTAACAATGAAACATATGAATTATATACTGTCTGGAATCAAAGGCATGATATCCGATTGTCATAGCAGAAACTCAGAAATAAATTTAAAGGCATCTCCTTTAATGCTTGAATATTTAAAATTGCAATTGCGTTGGGTACGCCGTCGTTTAACGTCCAAACGCAATACTGAAAACAATAGCAAAATGCCTGATGTTAACAATGCAGCGAGAACAATGGACGAGGATGAAAAAAATTACTTACAGGAAAGTAAAGAATTTATGGATATATTGTCAAGTAATGTATTGTTTACGTTAGAAATACTTGGATTGTTGATTTTGCGGGATTCTGTTGAAGAATATGAGTCTTTCAATGAATTGCAAGGTTGGCGCTTGATTTTAGACGTTATACACGCTGGAAGTGATTTTTTACGGGTTTCAATGGGATATGGGCAAGCAAGACACAATACGCGTGGTGTAAGAATAACATTGAGCACAAAGCAGCAACCGGTGAGCGAATCGGCTCTGTGGTTGTTTCGTGAATTAATTCTTGTTGGGGCGAGGCGATGTGACGATTCGAGTGGTGGTGGCGGGATACCGTGGTTAGTACGATTACTAAGAGAAGCATGGCCGCGAGCAACACTTGATTTACTCCAGCCAAAAACCTCATTAAATAAAAAACCAGGACTACATAGCTCGTTTGGTGCTGGTGCATACGATAACTTGAGCGACGAAGAAGTAGACGATGAAGACGATGAAAGTGCTTGGGCGCATACAGGTACCGCAGTTGGAACTAGTTCCTTACGCTTAGCTTTGTTGCAATCTGTTGCTTTGTTATTTTCTCGAGGCTCTTTCAGCTCATATGATGGGACAACACTTTACCATAAAGACGTTACGGGCTCAAAGGTTCCCCTTTTAAACATACTGATCCCAACTCCAGGAAATCTTAACGGATCTCAAGTTCCAGTTGGTCATTGTGGAAATACAAAAACGCTGAGTGCAATGCGACTAGCATTTTGTGAAAGTGGTGGGGTTCGATTTTTATTAAATCTATCATTGCAAGGATCAAATTTTGATCATAATGAAAATACTATGAATCCAAAACGCAAATCAGAGGCACAATACGCCTTTCATGCATTGGGTGCATGTTTGGACGAATGTGAACATAATAAGAAATTTATCGAAGAGGAAATTGGATTTGTTGAGCTGGCAAATTTGCTGAATTCATCTTCTATTGACCTTTCAGAAAAAGAATTTAATATTATATTAAACTTAGGCATTATTCGTACTGGAAAGCGCTTGGGAATGTCTTACTTTAACACGGGCTCTTCCCCTAGTGTTGGAGGTGTACCGCTATCGTTGTCATTGCTTTCAACCGTTAGACGTATTCTTTTTCCAGAACCTCTGTGGGAATGTCCAATTGAAAGCCATATATTTGTCAATCCTTCTGAACGAGAAAGTTTCGTAGGAAGTTTTAATGACGACAAAAATATCGGTGATGCTATGATCGAAGGTACTTCTATATCAAGTAACCATTCTGATAAATTCATACCAAATTCGTCATATTTACTTCAACAGAGCCGGCAGCAGTCACACTCCTCAAACTCGTCCACAACTTCATCGTTCGATCTATACACGAATAAGACCAGTGGCTTAGAGGGAAGAAATTCTACTTTAAATAATGGTGGTGGTCCATTTCTATCTATTATGGAAAAAATGTCGAAGTCATTTGGGACCCAATATGAGAATAATTCAAGTATAAAGAAGAGCGCAATAAATCAAAATGTAAATGAGTCATTGAAGTTTCGTAGTACCGAGGCGGCTTTAATGCCCATAATTTTACTACCGACTGCGTCTGTTTCCACTCAGGAAATTGTCATCAAACGGTTGTTAAAGTTGGTGGAGATGAATCCTAGCAACTGCAGAGCATTTAGTGACATGAGGGTTGCGAGCTTCTTATTATGCATTATACATAAAATTCCTGATGATGTTCAAAAATATTATTTACAATTGGTTTCAAAATTGATGCTGTATGATATAAGTATGGATGATGTCCATCTACTGTTGAGATTGGCGTTGGTTTCGCCAAAGGAATCTGGGAAGGTTTTGCGAATGTCACTTGATGATAGTGGCGTTGGTGGGAATAATAATGATGATATTTCAGATTCTGGTAAATTGTCGGAGGAACAAATACAAGTTTCAATTGATTCGTTAATAAAACGGCGCGAGGAGTTACAAATGCAAATTTTTTATATCATTGGTTGTGCTGTGGAGCGCCAATCTCCACAATCTTATTTCAATTATGAAGGTGGCAACGGATGTTTACGATTTACTTCGATTCATGACTTTCCTCCAGGCTCCCTCGGATACACGATTAGCTGTTGGGTAAGATTAACAAATATCCAAGGCTCCCAATTTAGTTTTTTTCGTTTTACAGATAAATCAGAAACTACTCTAATGGAAGTATTTTTTAAGAAGTCCGTCGGTTTAAAATTTAATCAAGCGGTTGGTACCACTGATGTTATGCAAGACGAGAATTATTATTTATGTGTTCGCAGCTGGCCTTTCCATACTGGTGTCGGTGGGACAAATGTTGGTAAAAGAAATGTAGATAAGAAAAATATGCCAGTCGTTGCAATACAAGTTTTTCATGGACATCGTTGGGCATCATTTGGACCATGGAAACATTTAATTATCTCACAGAAGAAAAATGAGTTAACAATATTTGTAAATGGAATACCAATTACATCAAGTTGGCTAATGCCACGTCGACGGGATCAAGCAAGTGATGACCTTCCTTTCAATGATTCGAATGAAACAAAAATTGTTACTTCGAAACATAATGAAAAGAAAGCAAAGAGAAAGGCGAAGAAAAAAGGAAGCAAAAAGGGAGAAGGTATTACACAGAATCAAGAAGCGCAAAAAGTCAGCCCAGATAACAATCAACCCGTACTATTAGCAGCAATATATCCCAGCGTCCGTCCAAAATCAAAGCAGCCCGCAACAAAAGAAAACCCAATCCGCCTGTATGTGGGTGGACGCAAGGGAGTGCGTGATTATGGAAATAATGCAGCGAAAAATAATAATAGAAACCTGTTCAATGGCCAAATTGGTCAATTTTTTTTGTTCGATGGTACGTTTTCCATGCAAGATGCGCAGAAACTTTATTTTGAAGGCTGTACATCACCAGGAGCTCAGTTAGTCCGGGATGCAGGCTACTTAAAGAATAAGAAAGCACTCATTGTGTTGCAACCAACGCTATATGTTGATTCTAAGTCTTTGGAAGGTGAAAAGCAGTGGAGACAAGGGACGCTGAGTGCAACGTATATTGACCCTTCAGAATATGAACGGCACGCGCAGGTCTTTCAAGCGTCAAAAGCGTCTTCATCTGCCGTCAGTATAAAATCTAATATTCCAAAATCTGAAGGGCGTAGTAGAATTGGCGTACGCTCGAGATCAAATACAACAAATAGTCCATTAAGATCATTTACTGGGCCATCTTTAAGTCAATTTAAAATTTCTGCTTCGTTTGGAGATCGAAAACAACCACCATTGCACCCCAGCCCATCCAGGCGTGTCCTTGGGGGACGTCGAAAAATTGTTGGAACACCTTCAACAATTAGCCCAACTAAAACAAGAAAGCGATCAAATACAGATCCAGCTAAGGATGCAATTGATGATGGTGACATATTTTTATTAGATGATTTATCAGAGGGTAGTAGAAATAGTAGAGATTTATCAAATTTCAGTAACATTAACGGGATTAACAACGGCAGTAATAGCAATATCGGTAATAGTAATAACAATATTCCTGGTGGTATAGCTCCTGCGTTTAACGTTACTGCTGTTCGACCTATTGGTCACATGCCTGAGATCGAAGGCACGGTTGATGCTCATCATACAATAAGTATTCATGATATCGTGGTTCGTGATGCTGTTGCCTGTAAATTATTTTGCGCGCTGTTTGACGTAGAGTCAACGCATCAGCAAATTGCAGCGTTGCGCATATTAACTGGCTTCTTAGAAAGAAGCAAACAGTTTTATCAAACATTCCGTAAATTGAATGCATCACATTCAGGTTTTTTAATTGTTTCATACTTATTAACAAAACATATGGAACTCTGGTCGATTGATACATTTCATGTTTTGATTGAACCACTGACCGAATCTTTAAACAATAATGCGGGTATTAGCAAACAAGCGCTGCCTATAGTTTTGACAATTATCATTGATATGATCCATCGTATTGACACATTCAGCGATGATATTCTATATGGAAGAGCGATAAGAATGCTTGCTGATGTAATTTTGATAGATGAGGAGAGTGGTTTGGAATTTTTAAATTTGCAATCATTTGGAGGAAAAAGGGGTGGAAGTGCTATATATATCATTACATCGTTTATGCTTGAATTGATCAAAAGGCAGAAAGTTAGTGCATACGTCCCTCCAAAAATTATTCGATCGTCATCGTTTGCAGATTCAGTGCTATTTTCTCAAATTGCTATACAAGATAATAATGCCCCAAAGAGAAAGACATCGCCATCTGGTACAAAATACCGCAATCGTGCCATGACAGATGAAGATGAACAGCAAAGAAAGAAAGAAAAGAAAATGGTCTTTACATCTTGTACGCAAATTTACGTATCTCTATTAAGCCAAGCTGCAAAGAAATGCAAAGAGGCGCATAGTAGAGACAGCAGTCATAACATATGCCCTGAAGAAATTCAATTGATATCAAATTTACTGGGTTTGGAGGACAATTTAGAGTTGGAGGATGAAGAAGCATTTGTTGATGTGAAATTAGAACTGGCTAAAACTACAATTCAGTATTTAGTAGATTCGCCTGCCCCTACTGGATTGCTTTTAGTGGATGCATTGACCAGGTTCAACCCAGAATTCCCATGGCAAGTTGCATTTCAAATGATGGCAACTAGAAATTCAGAAGCCATACAAATAGAAGGGATCAAAATGTTAACACTTCTATTATCATTACCATCAAAGGAAGATCCGACGTATGATAGGATGGTAAAATTGCGGTCGCAATTTGAAAAATCTCATGGATATGCATTATTGTTATCTATCTTTGAAGGTTGCAATGCTAGTGTCGGTCTTTGCCATGCTTTAATGGATTTATTGGTCGGAAAACATGCGCCTCAACGTACAGCGATTAAATTGTCGACACGCAAAAGGAGCAGCACGGACGATGGCGATATTGTTACCATGATGAATCCAGATGCCTTGAAAATTTTATTGCATGTACTTAAAAAGTCTGCCTTTGATACGCCAGGCTTAACTTCAAGCGTGTTGCGCAATGTCGAAAGAATGTTGTCGCCTGATATGCAAGGTGTTGAAGCAGCAGCTGATGTTGCAGTAAAAAATTTGGAAGCATTGTTAGCATGCCAACAAGAAAAGCATGTATTAACATGGTTCCTTGACTTCGTATCATGGGTGGAAATGCAAACATTTGCACAGCCATTGACAACATCGATAAATAACATGGATACAAACGCCGATAGAAATAAAAGTACTAGTTTGACTTCGACTTCAACAAACAATTCACCACAGTCACAACTTTCGCTGCATTCTCCTAAAGAATCATCTGAAGGTAGTTCTGAGGATAATAAATTTAATCCAAATCAAATGAAAGTTGGAAGTCCACAAAGCAACTATAACTATAACTATCGACACTCGCTTAGTGTGGAAAGTGATGATGGCAGCTCTGTCGGTAGTGATGAAGTATTCATGGCAGAAAGATCACGAGGGCAACGATGGGGTTTTGGTATATCACCTGCCTTAAGTGCCACTTCATTTGACAATACTTCAATCACATCTTTTAGTTTAAATGGAGGTGGATCGGATGCGAATAGCAATACTATTGGAGGAGCGTCGAATGGAAGTGGGTCGTATGATTTTTATGATACTGTACATGCTATTATACGACGTATGATATTGCATGACTTTTGTAAATCATGGAAAAAATCTCCTTCAGCTTTATTTGTTCAATTGTTACATATGGCATCATCCTTGACATGGGATGATAAATCTACTTATCATACGGTACATTTTGTTGCTGCTATATTTGAAGATCTCTTAGATGAAATTGAACGAAGTCCACGTTTGCCATTTGCACAAAGTTTCCGTGCATTTTCCTCCAGTGAAACATCGGAATCCAATGCCACTACGAACACTTTGCGTAACTTTGGTACGTTTTTAACTGAAATGATTAAACGATTTGAGATTTCCACCGCAGAAAATGTATTAGTATGTGACAATTTGCCGGTGTTGATATCACGTGCTGTTGTTGTTATCAAACGAGTTGCAGCTCATAATCGTGATCAACGAGCAAATATGCAAAATACTAATTTATTTGCAACGAGGGATGAACTTGTTTTACATTGTTTATCGTTCTTTCGTATGTCGCAATGGCGCTTAGAGCAACGAGTCGATGCCTTGCTCAGTGTTAGCAGTGCATTTGAAATCGTATGCACACAAACAAATTTTGTATCTAATGGTGGATTAGTAAATTTAATTAATTTGTTTTTCGAAACAGTTGCTGTTGGAAACGAGTATAATGTACTCCCATTGCAATTTTCAGTGGCAAAATTAGTAACAACAGCTATGGTTGCCAGTGAAAATAATCGTAGAGAAGTTGTACGTGTGATACAAGATGAAACATTTTTGAAAGAATTTCTGGATGCAATAGGGCTTGAAAAGTATAATTTTAAAGCTGTGTTGGCAAGTCAAGGTGCTTGGTTAGGCTCGTGGAGGAGCCGATCAAGTTCAACTAGTGGAGGCCATGGAAATGATATTGGAAATGGAATGGTAACAGATGAAAAAATCTTGAAATTTGTGAACTGGTTTTTTACATTCCAGCTAAAGGACGACATCTTACAACGCATGCAAAAGTTTTTAAACCCTATAAGTAAAGCATGCGAGGTTACTCGAAAAAAACAAAAATTGAAGATTGAAAAAGGAATTAAAAATCGAAATTCACTTGATTCAAGACATGACACAAACATGAGTAAAACGGTGCAAGAATTAGAACGAAAATGGGTGGCATGGCATAATGTAGGTAGCAAAACATATACTTCAAGAATTCAAAATGAAATTGAGGAGCGAGCAAATAGATTGACGACAGGTGGAAATAGTTGGGAAGATATTTTGACTGAGTTGCCGCATAATATTAATAATAATGATGCTGGGAACGTTGGTAATGTAGGTAATGATAATTTGAGAACAGGCATAGACGGTGATATTGATCGTATTATGGTCGATCCATGGGAACAAGTTGTTGGTGGTGTTGTATGAAGAGGGAGTGTGTCTAGTGTTAAGTGTAAAAAAAATTATACGATTCGGTATTTATTTTTAAAATAATATATATGCATTACCACTTGGCCAAGTTTTAAATTTTTTGATTCTTCCTTTTGATAGGAATTAGACACTAATATAAATACCCAGGTACCTACTACTACTACTATTTTAGACGAAATAAAATTGAAGCGTCATTGGATCCACGTATAATAGTTCAATATATTTTTGAAATTCTATGATATCTGGCTATCCTACTGCTATCCTACTGCTATAGCCTGGCTTTCCGACGGTTTGTTTGGGCCGATTTTCTATTTTCTACCACAATAACAAAGTAAGCCCTTTATTAGATTTATACACCTTCTACATAAATAGTATGGCACACTATGGCACTCTGCGCTTGCCAGAGTAATATAATATGTCCTGACACATATAAGAACATAAATACACATAGACATGCACAAGAAACAAGAAAAGATAAAATACAAAAAGAATAAATAATTCAAAAAGAGAGAATAACGAATTCAAACACCCCCAAACAAAAAAAAAGAAAAAGAAGCCAACATGCCAAGAAGACACGGACAAAGAAAAAAAGGTAATACCAAAAACAATAATAAAAATGTTGTTGCACCAAAACCAACTTTAATTGAAAACAAGAAAGTAGTTGCGGAAGAACCTGTAGTTACAAAAGTTGTTGCAACTGAAGTATCTGCTGCTTCAGCAAAAGGACTTTTACGTCAAGTTGTTGAATCTGAAAAAGTAGAAAAAGTTGTTTCATACTTTTCCTCATATGCACCAACATTGTTATCATTCTACGGTAATGTCAAAGAACGTTTACCAGAGACATTGAAAACGAACGTTGATGTTCTTGAAAAAGATTATGTTGTACCAGCAACAGCTTTCACGGTTGTTAAGTGCGATCAAATCTTAACACAAGTCGATGAAACGTTAGCTTCAACCGAAGAGACCGTTTACAAAACCGTTGAGAAAACCAAAGAAACTGTTACAAGTACCGTTGAACAAACCAAAGAAACTGTTACTAGCACTGTTGAACAAACCAAAGAAACTGTTACTAATGCTGTTGTTTCCACGTTAAACGTCGGCTTGGATACAATTGAGACTGGTTTAGACTATGCATTACCAGCTGCAGAAGAAAAAAAAGAAGTTGTTGCAGAAGAAGAGAAAACAGATGTTATGAAAAGAGTTTCTGTGTTGAACAATACATTACGTACACGTTTAACAAAACTTGCTTTAGTCGCTGCAATTCATGAGAAGAAAGAATTAGCAACTGCTGCATTGAAAGAGAAATACACCACGACGGAAACTTTATTTAAAGAAAGATATGTTGTTATTGACAAAGAATATTTAAAACCAGCAGTCAAATTTGTGAACGATCAATATGTTGTATTGGATATTAAATATTTTCAACCAGCTAAATCATTTGTTTCCGAGAAATATGTTGTTGTTGATACTGCATATTTGAAACCAACAAAACAATTCGCAGAATCTAACGTTTTATACCCAACAAAACAATTCTTCGATGGTTTATCAAAAGAATTGAAATGGACAGAAAGCTACACCAAATATGTACCAGAAGCAACGCAAGTCAAAGAATATGTTGAATATGGATACAAAACTGTTCAATCCAATGTATTGTTGCCAACAGCATCTTATTTAGGTGTTGATGAAACATTTGTTTCATACGAAAAATACGTTTTGGAAAACCTTTCCAAAGTTGTCGAGCCATATGTTACGCTTCAAAAAAGTGAAGAAGGAACAGAAAATGTTGTTGTTACTGAAGGTGACGGTGGCGCTGTTGCAATTGAAGAAAGTGAAGATTGGCAGGATGCGCCTGTAAAACCAAACAAATTTGAACCTGTCTACCCATCAGATGAAGAATGACTGCATGAGCAGGAAGATAATTATTATCAAACAATGATATATGAAACAAACAGCGTATATTAAGATCGAAGAAGTATACGCAAATTAAATGGCAAATCATATTATAATATTAATTATCAAAAATATTAATGTTTTAAATGTAATATATATCATGTTGATATGTATATTGTTTTTTGCATTAATTTTTAAATTCATTCATAAAAAATATTTAGAACAAGAAAAAAAAAAAAACAATTTTTTTTTTTCCATTTTATTGTTTTAAATGTATAGAGTTGTATCTATCTTAATCTAGAACAGGGGAACGAGAATATGAAGTTTTGGGTTTTTCTAAAATGGAAACAACCATTAAATATATGATATATGTTATATCATATTCACAATTAAAGAGAGAGAAGTTTTTTTCCGAATATGTTTTATATTTAAAATCTAAGTTAAAATCTTAAGTTATAATAATTTTACACTTCCCGTGTTAAGTAATTTGTATCATATATGCTCAATACTCAATCGCATATGATATTTTATATTTTAAAAAAACAAAAATATATCATACGTATGATATGATACGAAGTATATAAGAGAAAATATTCTGTGCGTTCTATATTCGTATATATATCTTTTTATTAAAATATTTATTTTTATAAAACCGCACATGTGGTTGCTGTGTTGTTTAATAAATATGTTTTTTTTATAAAACTTTTTCTCCTCTCATTATTATTATATAAACCAAGTAAAGCATTTTTAACTCTTCTTTATTTTTTGATTCACATTTATTTTCATTTTATTTAAATTATATTTTTTACATTTTTTTATTAATCTATATTCGCGACAATATTATTTTTAAAGGTCTAAAAAGATACAGTTAAAAAAAATGTTAATCATCGATCATTTAATGTTCTTATTATAGCATAGGTCGCTCGTCTATTGGTAAACTATAATCATCACGTAGACGATCTTCAATTTGATTTAGACTTATTTTACATTGTTTTGATAATTTAGTATTTATTGTTTTTTGTTGTCGTCGTCGCTGTTGTTTATGTTGTTGCTGTTGTTGTTTTTTTTTATTATAATTTTTGGATTGTGGAGTAGTTGATGCAGTTTTGCTATCGTAGGAACGACGTTGTGGACCACGAAATTTTCTATTATTTTTTTTTTGAGCAGAAAGCGAGGAAAAACTACTACCACTACCTCTTCTTAAAAAATTCTTTTGGCATCCTGCTTTGTATCTCCCGTCTGAAGATTCTCTAGGTTTCAAGACATTTGCACCAGGTGCGTATGGATTTACAAAATCTGAATATCGTGAATTCATTTGTTTTGATTTCGGATTTTTCTTTTCAAATCCTAATTTTATTCTTAAAGACTGCGGCAATGCACTTTTTGGCATTTTTGCTCGTGGTATCCTTGTATCTAAATCAGATCCATGACTACAAACTAACCCACCAGCTGTTCTTGCACCCGACATATACTATATTATGTATGTATTAATAATAATAATTAATAAAATTATGATAATATAATTTCTTTATTTAAAAAAATCAATTACAAAATATGAAAAAATTATAATACGAAAAAGAATTATTTCCTTCGTATTTATTGTTTATTTGTTTATAAATCTAATTTACTTTTATTACTTATTTCTTCTTTTTTTTTACTATTTAATCTTTTTCTTTTCAACTTTTTAGATCTTATAAAAATATATTAAATATATATACGAGGGTTAGGGTATATAATTAAACCGCTATAAAACGCCCACAGGTATAATAGCTAACAATAAATGAAAAATGAAAAATAATCTGTAAAAAAGTAAAACTGAGATATATATAGGAGTATTTCGTAAGTATATATTGTCATATTGTTAAAGCAGTTGTTAAAATATTCTGGCTGTCGTAGTGTTTTACTACTCGATTCCCTTCGTTCTTCCCTGCTACAGCCCATACCTTAAAATATGAGCGCAGCGAAGAACTCGGCAAAAACTTGGCACTTGGAGGAATTTA
>MDTB01139135.1_pt1 | contig 13774 bp, 12 predicted proteins | sample 811161 | NCBI WGS metagenome assembly MDTB01 (sample SAMN05326650, study PRJNA326480) | marine metagenome | isolation source: seawater | place: Mediterranean Sea | collected 2009
ATATAAAAATATGCAGTAATTGCGTGATGGACACCACAGATACAAAAATAATCTTTGATGATCATGGTGTGTGCGACCACTGTAATACCTACTGGAAAGAGATTAAACCCTTTTGGAATCCAGATGAAAAATCATTTGAAAAAATGAAATTATTAGCTCAAAAAATAAAAAAGGAAAGAAAAGGAAAAGATTTTGATTGCATAATAGGGATGAGTGGTGGCATAGATAGTTCTTATTTAGTATATCTTGCAAAAGAAAAACTTGGACTTAACCCACTTGTTTTTCATGTAGATGCTGGATGGAATTCTCAAACAGCAGTTAATAATATCGAACAAATTACAGAAAGATTGGGGCTTGATTTATTTACAGAAGTTATTGATTGGGAGGAAATGAAAGATCTACAATTATCTTTTTTCAAATCAGGAGTTCCTCATATAGATACTCCCCAAGATCATGCATTTTTTGCAACCATGTATAAGTTTGCTAATAAGCATGGAATCAAGCATATATTAACCGGCGGTAATTATTCAACAGAATGTATTAGAAATCCTAAGGAATGGATGTATTTTCAATCTGATGAAAGGCAAATAAAAGACATTCATAGAAAATTTGGATCAAAAAAATTAACAAGGTTTCCGTTGACAAATATATTGTGGCACAAAATATTCCTTCCATACTTCAGAGGTATAAAAGTATATAGACCTCTTGATTACATGGTTTATGAAAAAGAGGAGGCAACAGAATTCCTGGTTAAAAATTTTGGCTATCAGCGATATGCTCAAAAGCATTTCGAATCAAGATTTACAAGATTCTATGAATCATATTGGTTGCCTACAAAGTTTGGTTTTGATACAAGAAAAGTTCAGTACTCAAGTTTAATCTTAACTGGTCAGATGACCAGGGAAGAAGCCATACAAAATTTAAAAAAACCTTCGTATGATCCTAATACAATAGATGAAGATATTGAATATATAGCAAATAAATTAGAAATAACAGTTGATGAGCTAATGCAATTTCATAAACTACCAAATAGAACTTACAGAGATTACAAAAACCAACAATTCATCTATGATATTGGTGCTATGTTTATGAGATTTATGGGTTTGGAGAAAGGAGGAAAGCGTTGATCGGAGTTGTGGATTATGGCTCTGGCAACATTCAGGCAGTAATAAATATTTACAATCGTTTAAGGATACCTTCCAGAGTAGTTAATGTTCATGAGGATTTAACCGAAGTTACAAAAATAGTCTTGCCGGGTGTTGGTGCATTTGATGAAGCAATGTCTAGATTGAATATGTCTGGCTTAAGGGAAGCTTTAGATGATGCTGTCTTAGTAAAAAAAGTTCCAGTAATGGGCATATGTGTTGGTATGCAGGTAATGGGTAATAGCTCTGATGAGGGAAATCTAGAAGGTTTGGGCTGGATACCTGGTCATGTAGAAAAGTTTGATACATCTAAAATGACTCTCTTACCAAAGTTACCTCATATGGGCTGGAATAATGTAAATTTAAAAAGTGTTCCTATTTTTAAAAACATTAATGAAGATTTTGGATTTTATTTTCTTCATTCGTATTATTTCAATGCAAAATCAAAAATTAATGTGATAGGTAGTTCTGTTTACCAAGATGAATTTGATTGTGCTATTAATGAAAATCATATTTATGGTTTTCAGTTTCATCCAGAAAAGAGCCATAGTAATGGCATTCAATTATTTAAAAACTTTTGGCAACTGTAAATTGTTAAGATCAAGAGTAATTCCATGTCTTCTTCTCCAAAATAAAGGGCTCGTAAAAACTGTAAACTTCTCAAATCCATATTACGTTGGAGACCCTCTTAATGCTGTCAAAATATTTAATGAAAAAGAAGTAGATGAGCTTATCTTTTTGGATATAGATGCGACATCTAATGGCACAGAGCCAAATTTTAGTTTAATTAAAAGAATAGCTAATGAATGCAGAATGCCCCTTTGTTATGGTGGCGGTATTCGAACAGTTCATGATGCAAAGAAGATTATTAAATTAGGGGCTGAAAAAATTTCAATTTCCTCAGCAGCTCTTGAAAATCCATCATTAATAAATGAAATAGCGTCTGTGATTGGGAGACAAAGCATTGTGATTGTTTTGGATGTCAAGAAAAGTATCTTTGGAAAATATGAAGTTTATACTCATAATGGGCAAAAAAAGTTCAAAAAAAGTTTAGATGATATTTTAAAAGAGTTGAATCATATTGGAATAGGTGAGTTAGTGATAAATTCTATTGATAAAGACGGCAAAATGGGCGGTTATGACAACTTTTTAATGGAAAAAGTTAGAAATTCTGTTACCTGTCCTATAACTGCTTTAGGAGGAGCTGGTTCCCATGAAGATATTTTAGATATTATAGAAAGATTCAAAATAATTGGTGCAGCTGCCGGAAGCATTTTTGTTTTCAAAGGAGTATATAAAGCAGTATTAATTTCATATATCGATAAGGCTTTTCGGGATAAAATATTTAGAATAGGTAATAAGGACTAATAATAATGCTTCAAATTCTTCAAAATATAGCGAATGGTAAAACATCGATTGTTGAAGTACCATCTCCAAAGCCTCTTAAAGGGCATGCTCTGATTCGATCCTCTATTTCGCTAGTTTCCGCTGGCACAGAAAGAATGTTGATTAATTTTGGGAAGGCTAATTGGGTTCAAAAAGCCCGTTCTCAGCCTGATAAAGTAAAAATGGTTCTTGATAAAGTAAAGACCGATGGTATTTCGTCAACTTTTGATGCCATAACATCTAAATTAGATCAGCCACTACCACTTGGTTATTGTAATGTCGGTAAGATCATTGATCCTAATGATACCAAATTTAAAGTTGGTGATCGTGTGGTTTCAAACGGCAGCCATGCTGAATTAGTAAGAGTTCCTAAAAATCTTATATCTAAGATTCCTGATAATGTTGATGACAAATCTGCTGCCTTTACTGTCTTAGGCGCAATAGCTCTTCAAGGTATCAGACTTCTAAAACCAACTATTGGAGAAACAATTGTTGTGACTGGGCTTGGTTTAATTGGATTGCTTTCAGTTCAAATTCTTATTGCGAATGGATGCCGAGTTATAGGCATTGATTTAGATTCAAAGAAGTGCAAATTGGCTAAGAAATTTGGAGCAGAGGTAGTTGATCTATCTAAAAATAATGATTCAGTAAAACAAGCAGTAGCTTTCTCCAGAGGAAGAGGTGTTGATGGCGTTTTAATAACTGCATCTTCTAAAAGTAACGATATAGTGCATGAAGCTGCAATGATGTGTAGAAAGAGAGGAAGGATCATACTTGTTGGAGTTGTTGGATTAGAACTTAGAAGAGATGATTTTTATGAAAAAGAACTATCTTTTCAAGTCTCTTGCTCTTATGGGCCAGGTCGATACGATATTGATTATGAGGAGAATGGAAATGACTATCCTATTGGTTACGTTAGGTGGACAGAACAAAGAAATTTCGAAGCAATATTAGATTTAATGTCTAAGGGTCTTATTGATTGCAAATCATTGATAACTCATGAGTTTGAATTCAGTCTAGCAGAGGATGCATACAAAGAGCTAGAAAATTCATCCTCTTTGGGAATTTTATTGAAATATAAAAATACTACCTCAATAGAAAATAGTTCTAGATTAATTCCCTTAAGAGATAAAGCTCGATCAGAATCAATTCAAAAAACAATTTCTTTTATTGGAGGTGGTAATTATGCTTCTAGGGTTCTCATACCGGCCTTTAAAAAAACAAATGCAAAACTTGATACCATTGTTACCAGTGGTGGAGTAAGTGCCTCTCATCACGGAAAAAAGTTTGGCTTCTTAAATGCTTCAACAAACATAAATGATGCACTCAATGAAAATACAAATGCTGTAATTATTGCCACTCAACATAACCTTCATTCTTCACAAGTAATTACAGCTCTCAAATATGGAAAACATGTTCTTGTTGAGAAACCTTTAGCATTAACACATCAAGAAATTAATGATATTGAAAAAGCTCAAGCAGAATCTAATTGCATGATAATGGTTGGCTATAATCGCAGATTCTCTCCTCATATCATAAAGGCAAAGAAATTACTTTCTTTAAAACCAATGCCAAAAACATTTATTATGACAATGAGCCCTGGAGAGATTGGAAGCGATCATTGGATCCAAGATAAAAATATTGGAGGAGGCAGAATTATAGGAGAAGCTTGTCATTACATCGATTTAATGAGATTTCTTGCAGGGTCACCTATAGCAGACTTTAGTTCAAAAAAAATGGGAGATAATAATTTTACAAAAATTACTGAGGACAAAGCCATCATAACCTTGAGCTTTGAAGATGGTTCAATTGGTGCTATCCATTATCTAGCTAATGGGGGTAAATCTTTCCCTAAAGAGAGAATTGAGGTCTTTTGCGATAATGCTGTGCTTCAAATAGATAATTTTAGAAGAATGAAAGGTTTTGGGTGGAAAGATTTCTCAAAAATGAATTTGTTGTGGCAAGACAAAGGCCAATTTAACTTAGCTAAAACATTTATTAATTCCTTAGACAACCCAAACAACCCACCAATACCAATTGGAGAAGTCTTTGAGGTGGCAAGGTATTCTATTGATATAGCAGAAAAGCTTCGAAAGTAAAATTATCGTAGCTCTTAAAATTATCTTAATTATTCAAAATGAAAAAACTACTTTTATTTGTTAATACAGTTAAATATCTTAAACTCTCACAAATTCTTAATAGACTTAGTAAGTTATTTTTTAATCCACAGGTTACAGATACCTTTACTGGAGAAGTTAATTTAGGCACCGGAGTCTGGATTTCTATTGATTTATATGAAGAAAAAATAGATACCAGCAAAATTGCAACATTTTTAAATAAGAAGAAACTACTTTCTTTCCCAGTAGATTGGAACAATGGAGAGTTAAGCAAATTATGGACATATAATGTTCATTATTTTGAAGATCTTTTGAGCCTTAATTCAAAAGATAAGAGCACTTTCCATAAGAATCTAATTAAACAATGGATTGTTGACAACCCTATTGGTTCTGGAGCAGGTTGGGAGCCTTACCCTACATCTCTAAGAATAGTAAATATTTTAAAATATTGGTTGGGAGGAGCTAAGCTGGAGAAAGAAGTATTTGAAAGCCTTCATCTTCAAGCAAGCTTTTTATCAAATAATTTAGAAAAACACCTGCTTGGTAATCATTATTTTGTTAATTTGAAAGCATTACTCTTTGCAGGAATAGTATTCAGAAATAAAAAATGGATAAATATCTCTACTGCAGGTTTGCTAGAGCAAATTCCTGAGCAGGTTCTTGATGATGGTGCAAACTTTGAATTAAGTCCCATGTATCATTCAATTATGCTTGTTGACTTTTTAGATATTTACAATCTTGCAAAGAAATATCCTGCTACTCTGACGATAGAGTTGCAAAATTTAGTAGCAGCAAATATCCCAAAAATGATTAAATTTATGGATTCAATGTCGCATCTCGATAATGAGCCATCATTTTTTAATGACTCAGTAAATAATGTAGCACCACATAAAATTAAGATAGAAGAATATGCTGAAAAATTAAATTTTATAGTTTCCTCAATGAATTTGAAAAAATTTTCAATTATTGACAATGAATGTAGTGGATACTTTTGTGCAGTAAATAATGGTGCTAAGTTAATTTTTGATGCATCACCAGTAGGGCCTGATTATATTCCAGGCCATGCTCATGCAGATTCTCTATCTTTTGAATTATCAATTAAAAATAACAAAATCTTTGTTAACTCAGGCACCTCTAGATATGATGTTTCCAAAGAAAGAGAAGAGGAAAGGGGCACAAGTTCGCATAATACCGTAGTAATTGATGATAAAAATTCTTCTGAGGTTTGGAGCAGCTTTAGAGTTGCAAAAAGGGCACGAATTTTACATAGGGAATATAAATTAATAGGAAAAAACACTATTAAATTCAGTGCTTCACATAATGGTTATAAAAAATTGATAAAGGGAGCTATTCATCATCGAGAAGTAATTTTTGATACAAATAAGTTAATATTTTTAGATCAAATAATAGGAAAATTTAAAAATGCCAGCGCATATTTTTATCTTCATCCAGAATTAAAAATAAACTTAGAGAAAGACATACTCAATATATTTAAAAGCAAGGTTCACATATCCTGCAACTTAAAAAATCTTGATTATTCTATTGTTGATTCATTTTGGAGCCCGGAATTTGGACAAAAAATATCAAATAAGTGTTTAAAAATTGACTTTAAATCTGAAACTTTAAAGACAAAATTTGAATGGAGTCAATAATTAAATATCATGCATATACTTTTTTTAACTGATAACTTCCCCCCTGAAACAAATGCTCCAGCAACTAGAACGTTTGAGCATGTAAAGTATTGGGTTAAAAAAGGTATTCGCGTAACTGTTATTACTGGAGCTCCCAACTTTCCTGAAGGGAAAATTTATTCCGGGTATAAAAATAAATGGCTCATAAAAGAGAATATAGATGGCATCGAGGTTTGGCGAGTTAAAACATTCATATCTGCAAATCAGGGAGTCTTTAAAAGAATCATAGACTTTCTTTCTTTCATGATTAGCAGTTTTATATTTGGAATATTGGTCAAAAATGTTAGTGTAGTGATTGGAACTTCTCCTCAGTTTTTTACTGTTATTTCAGCTTGGGCACTGTCTAGATTAAAAAAAGTACCTTTTGTTTTTGAGCTTCGTGATATTTGGCCAGATGCAATTAGTGCTTTAGGAGTTTTAAAGAAAAGTCTAATAATCAAGATATTTGTAAAGATAGAAATTTTTTTATATCACCAATCTGACTTAATTATTTCAGTAACAAATGGTTTTAAGACGGAATTATCAAACAGGGGAATAGATCCAAAAAAAATTAAAGTAGTACATAATGGTGTTGACCTTGATAAATACATTCCAATAAGTAAAAAAGATTTTGAATTTTCAGAAAGATATAATCTCTCACAAAAGTTTGTAGTTGGATATATTGGAACTCAGGGAATTGCTCATGAGTTAAAAAATGTTATTAAAAGTGCTGAAATTTTAAAGGAGAATCATCGCATACATTTTATCTTTGCTGGGAGTGGAGCCGATAATTTAAATTTAAAACAAGAAGTTAAAGATTTAGAGCTTAAAAATGTTACATTTATTCCAACTCAGCCCAAAGAAAATATGCCAAGAATTTGGAGTTTATGCGATATTTCATTAGTACATTTAAAAAATAGCAAAATATTTGAAAGTGTAATACCATCAAAAATATTTGAATCTATGGCAATGGGTTTGCCAATAATTATTTCTACTCCAAAAGGGGAAGCAACTAATTTAGTTGAAATGCACAATGCAGGTATCTCAGCCTCACCAGAATCACCTCATGATCTTGCAGAAAAGATTTTAGATTTATCAAATAATAAAAAAATGCTTGAGTTTTATTCTAGACATGGTGTACAAGGTGCACAACATTTCAATAGAAAAAATCTTTCTCTGGAAATGCTTGAACATATAAAAAGACTTTTAATGAAAAATAGTTAGGAATAATTTGATGAACAATCTTTTACAACATATAGTTATTAAATAAGTTCTATATAGATTATGTATATTTTAGTTACTGGAGGCGCAGGATACATTGGTTCTCATGCTTCGATTGAGCTACTCAAAAGAGACTATAAAGTCATCATTGTTGATAATTTCTCAAACTCTTCACACCAATCTATAGAGATAATTAGAAAAATTTCTCAAAAGGATTTAGTAGTTATAGACGCTGATGTAAGGAATTTTGAAGTGCTTGATAGCCTCTTTAAAAAGTATCCTATCAATTCAGTTATGCATTTTGCAGGTTTGAAGTCAGTAAGCAGCTCTATATCAAACCCTTTAGATTATTACGATAATAATGTTTATGGCTCATTGCAGTTATTAAAAGCAATGACAAAGCATAATATTAAAAAAATAATTTTTTCTTCTTCTGCTACTATTTATGGCAACCCGTTAAAGCTTCCAATTGATGAGACGATGATTGGAAACAAACCAATAAATCCATACGGAATGTGTAAATTAATGATAGAAAATATTTTAGAAGATTGGCAAAAAGCTAAAAAAGACTCTACCACCATCATTTTGAGATATTTCAATCCTGTTGGAGCTCATTCATCAGGAATGATTGGCGAAAATCCAAAAGATGAACCAAATAATCTCATGCCATTAATTTGTAATGCAGCATATGATAATAAATCAAAGTTAAAGATCTATGGTAAAGATTATGAAACAAAAGATGGAACTGGAGTCAGAGACTATATACATATATCAGACCTAGTTACGGGTCATATTGTCGCTTTAGAAAAATGTCTTGAGCCTAAAAATTATATATATAACTTAGGAACAGGTGAAGGAATTTCAGTATTGCAACTTTTAAATATATTTGAAAAAATAAACGGCATAAAAGTTAATTATGAAATCAAATCAAGGCGACAAGGAGATGTAGCAGTTTGTTTCGCTGATCCTTCAAAAATTTATAATGAGCTTGGATGGTCTGCAGAATTTGGAGTCGAGGAAATGTGTCAAGATGCATGGAACTGGAAAAAATCTAATCCTAAAGGCTTTTAATTATAAGTTCGTTCTATTATGTTAAATAAATGACAATAAAGTTTATAAATAATAATTTAGAACAACCCTATGTCACTCTACGGAATTTATATAAAAAAGCATTATTAGCAAAACAAAAATCGATTCAAGCAATTGCAATATCCTCATATAATGAGACAACGCGTGAAATAAGCTCAAGATTTGTGAATTTAAAATTTGTCGATAATGGAAAATTTGTATTTTTTACTAACTACAATTCACCGAAGTCAAAAGATTTCTTAAATCATAGTCAGATTTCAGCATTAATTTATTGGCCAGTTATTGATACTCAGATTCGTCTTAAGGCCAAAATAAGAAAAACAAGCAAAGTTTTCAATAGAAAATATTTTTTATCAAGGCCTAATGAAAAAAATGCATTGGCCATAAGCTCAAATCAATCAGAGGAGATTCAAACATTCCAGGAAGTTCATAACAAATATAAACATACTTTAAAAACCAAGAATTTATCAGAGTGTCCAGATCATTGGGGAGGGTTTATTTTTAAACCTTATCAGATAGAATTTTGGAAAGGAGACAAGCATAGATTAAACAAGAGAGATCTTTATATTAGGCGAGGAAATGATTGGAAACATGTTATTTTAGAGCCATAAAATTGTTTTAATATAATTTATTTTGTTATAAAATCACATTCAATGTATAAATGTAATGTCCTACATATTTAATAATCAATTCCATAAGTAAATAACCATAGCTACAAAAAAAAACAAAGTACCAATCAATAATAAGATTATTGCAGATAAAGTTATGCTCATTGGTTCTCAGGGGGAGAAACTTGGCTTGATGAACTTATCTGATGCTCTTGATAAAGCAATGCAACATGAAGTAGACCTTGTTCAAGTATCCTCATCTGGATCAGATCCGGTGGTATGCAAGATAATGGACTATGGAAAACATTTATTCTTAAAGAAAAAAAATAGCTCATCATCTAAAACAAAAGTAAAAAAGACCTCGGTCAAAGAAATTAAATTTAGACCATCTACAGATACTGGTGACTATAATATTAAATTAAAAAAAATAAAAAGCTTTATTCTTGACGGAGATAAGACTAAAATAAGCGTCCGTTTTAGGGGTAGAGAGATTCTTAATAGTGATCTAGGACTAGAATTACTAAATAAGCTAAAAGAAGAAATGACTGATTTGGCTCAAGTTGATCAAGAGCCTTCCTTAGAAGGAAGACAACTGATGATGGTTCTTTCACCTTTAAAGAAGAATAATTAAATTTACTGATTTGTAAGATGGGATATAAGTTAAAGACACATTCTGGAGCATCAAAGCGTTTTAAGAAAACAGGTTCATCTGTTAAGAGTAGAGGCGCGAATAGAAATCATATACTGTCAAAACAATCTACTAAAAGAAAAAGACATAACAGGGGTTTAAATAAACTAGAAGGTATAATGTTAAAAATGGCTTCAAGACTTATTAATAAATAAAATGCCAAGAGTTACAAAAGCAAAAACAGCAAAAGCCAAACACAAAAAAGTTTTGTCCTCTACAAAGGGACATTATGGTGCAAGAAGTAGGTTATATAAGACTGCAAAACAATCTGCTATTAAATCAATGCAGTATGCATTTAGAGATAGAAAAAATAAAAAAAGAAGTTTCAGAAATTTATGGATTGCTCGTATAAATGCTGCTTCAAGAGATTTGGGTGTTCCATATTCAGTTTTAATAAATTCGTTAAGTAAAAATAATATTACTATTAACAGAAAGATTCTTGCCGACATAGCGGTTAATGACAAAAATGCATTTGAAAAGGTTGTTAAATCTGCAACTGGATAATGTCCTCTAAAAAAGAAAAAAAATCTATAAAAAAAATAACTGAAATAGGAGCAATTCATCCAATTTCATCAACACTTATATCAATTACATCAATTTTGGAGTCTTATGGCTTTAGCTCCATAAGCGGACCAGAAATTGAAACAGAAGAATTCAACTTTGATATGTTAAATATCCCTGATTCTCATCCAGCAAGACAAATGCATGACACTTTTTATATTAATCAAAAATCAAATGTGCTTAGAACTCATACTTCACCAGTACAGATAAGGGCTATGCTAAATAATGAGCCTCCAATTGCATTCATTTCAAGTGGGAAAGTATATAGAAAAGATGATGATGCTACTCATTTGCCCATGTTTCATCAGATTGAAGGCATTTATGTTGATAAAGATTTAAGTTTTGCGCAGCTTAAGAAAATTATTTATGACATAACATTTTCTATATTTGGTGAAAATATTCAATTAAGATTCAGACCTTCTTTTTTTCCTTTCACTGAACCTTCAGCAGAAGTTGATATTCTTTTTTCTGAAAGTAATGAGTGGCTTGAAATTCTAGGATGTGGGATAGTAAATCCAAGGGTGCTAGAAAATTGTAAGATTGACTCAAGTATATACAGCGGATTTGCATTTGGTCTTGGTGTTGAAAGGATTGCAATGCTGAAATATGGCATAAAAGATATAAGAGAGTTCTATAAATCAAATTTAGATTTTTTAAAACAGTTTTAAATAATCATGAAAATCCATATCAATCATTTAAAAAGATTTATAAAAGATGATATTGACCCTGACGAATTATCTGAAAAGTTTATGCAGCTTGGCCATGAAAACACATATCAAAAAGGTATTTTCGATCTTGAAATAACTCCTAATAGAGGAGATTGTCTTTCCATTAAAGGAATCTTACGCGAGCTCAATAATCTTTATAATGTTAATCCCTCTTTTAAAACATTTGATGGCAAAATCGAAGAATTAAATTTTAATTTTATAAACAACTCAGAAAATGATTGTCCTGTTATTAATTTTCTTCATATTGAGGTGGATAAAATACCTTCTCAATATAAAAGTTATCTCCAAAGCTACTTTGATGAATTAAATATAAATAAGAATAATTTTTTTACAGATATATCAAATTATGTTTCATATGAACAAGGAAACCCAACCCATTGTTATGATTTAGAAAAAGTTGGAGATCAGCTTGTCCTTGAAAAACCTAAAGATAAGGTAAGTTTTAAAACTCTCACAGGTAAAAATATTGATCTTTGTCAATCTGACTTAGTTTTTACAAATGGTAAGAATGTATTGAATTTAGCTGGAGTTATGGGTGGAGAGTCAACATCTTGTGATAATGACACTAAAAAGGTTCTGATTGAATGTGCTTTTTTTAAACCTAAATCATTGATCGGAAAATCTATAAAGTATGATCTGAATTCAGAAGCCGCATATAAATTTGAAAGAGGAGTTGATTCTCTTATGTTAGAAAATACTCTGCGAAGATTCATATCAATTATTGAAGATCATGCCAAGATAACTAATTTATCTTTGTATCAGAAGATTTATCAAGACTATGAGAGTAAATATATTAAGAATGACAAGTCCAAGGTTGAGAGCATATTAGGCATCGAAATAAACGATGATACTTATACTAAAATACTTGAGAATCTTGGATTTAGGATAGATGAGATGATAATAATTCCATCATTCAGGCATGATGTAGAGGATCTAAATCATATCGCAGAAGAAGTAGCAAGAGTAATTGGCTATAACAAAATCCCATTAAAAAATTTAGATACCTTACCAAAAGAGCCTGAACAAAATAAAAGTGAAGATATGTTAAGGCTAGTATTGGCTAATAAAGGTTTCTATGAAACTATAAATTATCCATTCGAATCTGAAGAAGAAAGATCTTCCCTTAAGCTTGATAATCCATTAGATTCAAATAAGCCGTTTCTAAGAACCTCAATTGCTAACTCACTTATAAGAAATCTTGAATATAACGAAAGAAGGCAAAAGGATTCAATAAAATTGTTTGAAATTTCAAACCTTTATGAATCAGAAAATGATTTAATTGAAAAAAGAAAGTTAGGAATAATTATGACTGGAAGGATTGGCCAAAATTATGAATATTTTAATAAATTTATAGATTTACAATATTTCAAAAAAGCTCTTTCAGAAATTTCAGAGGATTTTAATGACATAAAAGAAATACCTAGATCAATTGTAAATTCAAAAAATAATACAAAAATTTTCTTTGTTGAGATCGATTTATGCAACTTATCAATTAACCAAGATACAGAAAGTTTAAAGAGCTTTATAAAATTTAATAATATCGTTTATACTGAGATTTCTGAATATCCATCAACTAAAAGAGATTTATCCTTTTTAATTAAAGATAACTCAAAGAAAAAAGTACTTTTACTAATGCTTGAATCTTTTAATAATAAACTGCTTAAAGAGAAGTTTATGTTTGATTTATATAAGGATCCTAAATCAGGCAATATTAAAGTAGGTTACAGATTTATCTTCCAATCCGATTTAAAGACTCTAACAGATGAAGAGGTAGATAAAGTGATCAATGCTATAGTAGAATCAACATTAGAAATAGATGGGATTGAAATCCCAGGCCTTATGAATAATAAATGATTTTTAAAAAAATAATCTTATCAATAGTATTTTTTTGCTCCTCGTTTGCATTTCCGCAACAATTTGATGAAGAATTTCTAGAAAGCCTCCCAGACGAGGTAAGAGTAGATCTGCTTAATAAGGTACAAGATCAAAATAAAATCGAAGAAAAGCAATATAGGAGGCCATCAACCTTAATAGAGAAGCCCGAAGAAGAATCAGATCGCTTTGGCGTAAACATTTTTTCTATGATGCAATCAACCTTAATGCCAATCAATGAACCAAACTTTGATGCAGACTACATTCTCGATTTTGGAGATATGATCCAGCTGCAGTTAGTTGGATCAAAGTCTTTAATAACTAATATTCCAATACAGCGAGATGGCTCTATTAATATTCCAGAAATTGGTAAAGTTGTCATATCAGGCATGTCCATTGAAAATGCAACAAATTTAATAGTAAAGAAAATAGAAACTGCATATATTGGAGTTAATGCATTTGTAACTCTATCTGAAGTGAGAGATATACAAATAATTGTTGCTGGCAACGTTTTTAATCCTGGACCCTATACCTTAAATGGAAACTCAAATGTCTTTCATGGGCTTGTGGCTTCCGGAGGTCCCTCTGAGCTTGGATCATTTAGAAGCATAGATCTAATAAGAAATGAAGAAGTTATTGAATCAATTGACTTATATAATATTTTTATTTTTGGAAAACCTGCATTTGGA
>MDTB01166461.1_pt1 | contig 13774 bp, 13 predicted proteins | sample 811161 | NCBI WGS metagenome assembly MDTB01 (sample SAMN05326650, study PRJNA326480) | marine metagenome | isolation source: seawater | place: Mediterranean Sea | collected 2009
ATTTCTTTGTCAATACTTTCTGAGGTAAAATTTTTATTAATCTTTTTTAAAAAATACTTTTCTGACTGAATAATTGTTTTATGTTGAAAGGATTTTGATATTAAAACTTTTGGGTTAATGTAATTAAGTTTCGAAATATCACAATAAATTAGAGCCTCTAGTTCAATTGGCACAATAAATATTTTTTTTGAAAAATATTTTGAATTAAGGAAAAAATCAATTTCCTCTCTACTCTGCGTTATAAAAAAATTACTTTTACTCAATTCCTTCAATATTTTAATTTTTCAAGGTTATCAGGCAAATTTTCATTGAAATAGTTAATCATTTCTTCATCGAATAATTGTCTCCACTGATCTGATGCACCAAATCTAAATGTTGATTTATTTCTTCCGTATTTTTCTAAATTTTTACTAAATGTGCTTAAAGATTTATTTGTTTTTGAATTCTTGAATTTTTCAAAATTAAATTCCTTTTTATCTACTCTTAAGTAATTTAAAATTTTTAATATATATTTTTCTTTATTAGCTAAATAATCCTCATAATTTAAAACTAGAATATTTTTTTCTTTTTTTGCGTATTCTACCCATTCTTTGATCCAAAAATAATAGTAATTTAGAGGATTGTTTTTATGATCATCTTTTTTATTTGTTAATGAAATTCTGAAACCTTCATTAAAACTTAGATTTTTAATTAAATTATGTTGCCAGTGTGATTTGTAATTAATGATATGATAATATCTACTAATCATCATATCTCGAAGATCTCTAACAGATAAAATTACTTTTATATTATTGTTATGTATGATTTTTCTTGTAGTTTCTGAAAATTTTGTATGTGTTTTTAAAAAAGTATTTTTTTCACTTGGCATATCCTCAAATAATTTTTCTGGAACATTTAGGTCAAACATATATTTTGGATTAGTATTTTCCCACTTTCGAAAAATAGAAGTAAACATTTCAACGTATGGCAAATCTTCCAATATATTTTCTATTAGGGTTGTTCCCGACTTTGGAAGACCAATACACCATACTTTATTATGAATTAAGATTTTTTTAGATTTGTCTTTTTTGAAATCAATTAAAGCATTTTTAAAAAGTTGAGAGGGATTTTTGATTAAGTATTTTGTTATCTTTTTTAAATTTAACATAGTCGTAAATGCTTATTTAAGTTTTCTTTTTTTCTAAATTGGAAAATTTTTTTTCCTTTGTTTAAAGAATATTCAAAAACATTATTTGATAAGTAACTAACTTTTATTTCTGGCCAAAATAAACTTGTATAGACCTGTAATTCTGGTTCCATTGTTATATGAAAAACTCTATAATTTTTTTCAAGTAATAATATTGTAAGTGAAGTAATCCCTACTACTATAGAAAACTTTTTATGAACATTTTTTGATATAACCTTATTTTTATTTTTTTGTATAATTGAATTAATTTTACTTTCCAGGGCATATTGTAATTTTTGGCTTGTAGATTTTGGATGTTTTCTTACTTTTATATAATTTACTAAAACTGGTTTTTTTTTTATTAAATTGTAAAAGCTTTCTAGGATTTTTTTTTGTTTGTAGATTCCACTTGGTAACAAAACTTTATTTCTAAAAATTGTGCTTAAATCTTTATCTGAATATCTTGTAGAGAAGGAGGTAATTATTTTTTTGCTTGGCCATCCCAAATATTTGGTAAAGTATCGTTTTCTACTTTTACCAGGTAGTAACAAGAAATCTGGTGAAAATTTATTATAATAAAGGTTAGGTGTAACTGGCTCAAAGTCATGAATTATACCGCTTACCTTAATCTGTTTTGTTTTTTTTTTAAAAAAATCGATAAACATATTTTGAAAAATTTGACTTTCATATGGCATATAGATTTTTTTAACATTTTCAAAATTGTCTAAGTTCTCTAATTTGTTAATTAATATTTCACCAAAATTGGTACTCGAAGAAGTAAAATGAAAAAAATTTTTTAAATTAAAATTATACTTTACAAGGTTCAATATTATCTTTTTTAAAAAATAAAAAATATTAAAAAAATTTTTTTTTTTATAAATTACGAAAATGTTATCTGAAATTTTTTCAGGTAAAGAATAATCCATATAAACAATCAACCAAATAGTTTCTTTGGTATTTTTGCTGCTAATTTTAAGGTATTTGTCATGAAAATTTCCGTAATTATCAAATGACTCTTTGTAACCCCAAGTTAAAATAACATTTTTACTTGAATTATTTAGTCCTTTTGTAAAAATACCGTAATCACTCTGAAAGCCTATTCCTAAAATATTTTTAATTACACAACCGATAAATTTTATTTTATTACTTTTAATTTTATCTTTTATTTTTAAAAAACCTGGTGTCTCATCCCAACTTCCAAAGTAACAAAAAATACTTTTCGATATGTTAATATTCTCTCTATCTAGTTTAAATAAATATTTTTTTATATGATTTAATATTTTTTTTTGATATTTTTCGATATGATTTAAATTGATATCATTACTCATTTATCAAACCATTGTTTAAATATCTTTAAGCCTCTATCAAAATTAAATTTAAAATTAAAACCAGTGCCCTTTAGTTTAGAAGAGTCTGCGTAACATCCATGAATATCTCCTGGTGTGTAATCTACCTGTTTAATTATTACTTTTTTATTATACAATTTCGCAATCTTATTTATTATTTCATGTATAAAAATTTTTTTGCCCGTTCCTACATTAAATATTTGATTTTTAATTGATCTTTTTTTTTTTAAACAGTGTAAAAAGGCATTCACTACATCATCGATGTAAACTAAATCTCTAAATCTATCTTTTCTTCCTTTAATTTTAATTACACTATTTTTTTTCACTAGGTTTAAAAAAATAGAAACAATGCCTTGATCCATTCTTTCCATATCTTGGCCTGGGCCGTAAACATTAAAAAGTCTTAATATATTCCAATCGATCCTATATTTCCTGCACAATATCTTAATATAATTTTCACTAGCAAACTTAGAGACAGCATAAAATGAAAGAGGATTACAATAGTCTTTTTCATTAACTCTTTGATTTATTGAGTTTCCATATACTGTAAAGGATGAGGCAAAAACTATTTTTTTAATATTATTCAAATTACAAAACTTTATAATATTTATGGTCCCAATAATGTTTATATTTACATCTTGATCTGGGAATTCAAAAGAACTAGGTCCAGAAGATTGGGCAGCTAAATGAATTATAAAGTCAATATTTTTAATTTTAATTTTTTTTAGAGATTTATAATCTGTAATATCAGTCTTTATTAATTTACAGCCTTTAATTTTTTTATTGGTGCTGCTGAAAAAGTTATCCAAAATAATAACTTCATACTTTTTTTTAATCAGTTTTTCGCAGATTTTAGAACCTATGAATCCTAATCCACCTGTAATGAGGATTTTTTTTTTCACTATATTATATTATTTTTTTAAAATTTCTGAGGAATCTGTCCATGTGTATCTTAGGGCCAACAGATATACAAATGCAACTATCCCAAGGTTTAAGATATGGGCCTTTCACATATATTAAATTTTTTTTTAATTTATTTACTACTTCAATAGCTTTTTTTTTAGATTTTAAATTTATTAAAATATAATTTCCATGTTTAGTTCTTACATCTATATTAGCATTTAAATTATTTAATTTTTTAAATGTATAATCTCTAGAAGTTATTATATTTTTAAGATATTTTTTTACAACATTGTAATTATCTAGTAAATATTCTGCTGCTGCGATACTGAAAGAACTGAGTTCGTGAGCAATTCTTGCTTTCGAAAGTATTTTCATCATTTTTTTGCTAGAAATACTGTATCCTGTTCTAATTGATGGTAATCCAAAAGCTTTAGAAAATGTTCTTAAAATAATTATATTACTGTATCTTTTCAAAATTTTCATACCAGTTTGAGAGCCAAAAAGATAATAAGCCTCATCTAGAACTAAAATACATCCTTTTGACTGACATTTTTTGGCAAGTTCAGCCATATCTTTTAAATTAATTGAACTTTCAATAGGCTGATTAGGATTAGGGAAAAAGAGGACTCTGGGTTTATTTTTTAAAAATTTATCAAATTGTTTATAGTTTATATTATATTTACTATCGTATCCAATGCGTATTTTTTTTACTTTAAAAATTTTTGAGTACACCTCGTACATTAGATAAGTTGGACTCAAAAAACCAACAGTGTCACCAGGTTTGGTTAAAAGATGAAAAATATTCTTTATACCTTCATCTATCCCCGAATGTACCAAAACTTGATCATCATCAACTTTATTAAATTTTGCAATTTTTTTGTATAAATTAAATATTTCAGGATATGTGCTAAAAAAACTTTTTGGTTTATTTCTTAAAACATCTTTAACAAAATTTTTAGGCCATAAATCTACTTTCTCATTTCTATCAAGCCTTAATCCTTTACTTAAATTCCTGCCTTCTGAAACTCGTCTTCTTTTAACTTTAATTAAATGTTTATTATATGGATTCATTATTTAAATACTTACGCATTTGTTACAGGGATCTACTAAACCTCTTTTTTTCGTCAAATGTTTATTTCTTAATTCCTCATACTTTTGAGATTTCCAAATTTCAGAAATATTGCCATCAAAAATACTCCCTGTAGACAAGGTGGATTTAAAATCAATCTCACAAGGATTTGTTTTTCCATCCCACCAAATGTACATTCTTCTCCAAAGTTCTGAACAAGGTTTTTTAATATTATTTAATTTATCATTGTATACGTCTTCCCAAGGGCAGTAGTCAACAAAAACTACCTGGTCAACAAGATTTTTCCATAAGTTTTCCATTTCTTCAAAATTTTGGAATTCATTTACTTTGACACCGGAGACTCTAGTGATAATTTTTGCATCTGAATATTGTTTTGTTTTTATATTATTAAATAATTCAATATTTTTTAAAACTTTTGATAATTTTCCTCTTACTCTTAATTTTGAATACAAGTCTTCGTCCGCTGCATCAGCAGAAAAAACTAGAGTTTTTACATCGTTGCTTAGAATAGCGTGAATTTTTTTTTCATTTAATAAAGAAGCATTTGTATTTATCTTTAAATTTAAAAATTTACCCTTGCTATACTCTAACATTTTTCCAATCAAAGGATTAGATAACGGCTCTCCCCTCGAGGCTAAAGAGATAAATTCAATATTTCCAACACATTGATCTACCGTTTTCTTGTAAGTTTCTAAATTCATATTTCCCATATAGCCAGATTTTTTAGTAGTAAAATCTTGATTTGTTTGAAAACAAAATACACATCTATAGTTACATATAGAGGTAGGTTCTATCTGTAGGTATGGAGGATAAGAGTCTGATTTTAAAATTTCAGGGTAGATATCATATCTATACCTGTGCAAAAGATATTTTAATAAATCTTTATTCTCTATTAGTTCTATTTCCTTAAATACCGTATCCGTAATTTTGAATTTTGATTTATTTTTATCTTTATTTTCAAATAAGTCTTTTTTTAAGTTTTTAATAATCTCACTTTGATAATCTACATAATTTTTTTTGTAGGATTTATATAAAACATTTTTAATTCTGGAAATTTGTATATCGTGATCTTTTTTATCTACTTTAATTTTACTTAAATTAATAAAGCTTTTTTGTTTATTATATAAATCTTTACTTTTTTTTAATTCCATTTTTTTTCAACCAATGAATAATTCCTGGGATTTGCCAACTATAATCAATGTCACATGCTCCCCAAGATTTTAATGGGAATATTTTTTTTCCCATCCACTTTTGTGGGAGTAAATTTTTTGATAAATCTTCTAAGTTTTTTGGCCGTATTGTAGATAATGACATATCTGCAAAATAAACATCCCCTTGAGAATCTCTATCACAATTTAAGGTTTTTGGATTTCCAAAATACTCAAATTTTACAAAAGGCTTCAATAACCCTTTTTTGTCAAGTTTTCTGGCTCTTAATGGGCTCCACATATTGTAAACGGACGTACTCACAACAGAATCTAATTTTTTATTTTTTTGAAGTATTAATATTGATTTATCAATCATTTTTGAAGTTATGGCGGGAGCATTAGCAAATAACAAAGTTAGTAAATTAATTTTTTTTTTTTGCTTTGAAATTATGTCTTTTATTTGAAAATATGCATTTTGAAAAACTTCTTCACCAAGAGCGCCATCCGTTGCTAAATGTTTAGGTCTATTTAGAAGAGTTACTTTTTTATATTTTTCTATTTTTTTCTTAATGACCGGACAATCCGTAGATACAAATACTCTAGAAATTTTTTTTGAATTAAGTGCTGCTAATAAAGGATATTCAAATAATTTTCTCCCCATCACATTTTGAATATTTTTATTAGGAAATCCTTTGCTTCCTTTTCTGCCAATAATTAAAGCATAATTCATAATTAAATTTTATTTAATACAATTTTCAATTTTTTAAAGAAAAAATTCATATTTTTTCTATTACTATAAGTTATTCTTAAGGTTTTTTGAAAATTATTGTTTATTAAAATTCTATTTTTTCTTACTAAAATTTTATTTTGCTCCAATTTTTTTTGAATTTCATTGAACTTATTTTTAAAAATTAAATGAAAAAAATTAGTTTCGGTTTCAATTAAATCTAAATCCAATTGTTGACACTGAACCTTAACAAATTTTTTGCTTTTTTCAATTTCCTCTAAATAATCCTTTTGATATTTTTGATTTTTTAAAAGGACTATAGCTATTTCTGCAGATAAAGACGATATATCTGCCAACGGTTTTATTTTATCAATTAGACTTAAATAATTAGGATTAGCAATTAGATACCCCAGTCTTAACCCTGCAATTCCCAGTGATTTTGATAAACTTTTAATTATTATTAAATTTTTATGTCTTTTTACTAAATCCTTTAAACTATCATGGCTTGAAAAATTGATATAGGTTTCATCTATAACAAGTAAAATCTTTTTTCTCTTTAATTTTTTAAGCAAACTTAAAATTTGCTCTTTTTCAATTATTTGTCCATCAGGCATATTTGGATTTGCTAAATATATAAAGTTTGCACTGTGCTTGATAAAATCTTTATTTGAAATATCTGTACTTAGTGATCTAGGTATTTTTTTTAATTTAAATTGAAAGATTTTTGAGTATACCTCTAACATTGCATATGTAGGAAATAAAGTTACAATATTTTTAGTTTTATTTGATTTGAAAAGTTCAAATATATATTTTAGTGCTCCATCTGCCCCCGGGGTAATTGATATAAACCTACTATCAATATTTTCTTTTTTGGAAATAATTTTTTTAAGATCATAAATATTTTCTGGATAACTTTGTATTAAAGAGCTTGAGATTAAATCTTTAATCTTATTTAAAATTTTATTTTCAAATTTAAAACTTCTTTCATTTTTATCTAGTCTTAAAAAATTATTTCTTTTAAAAGATGTAAGCTGATTTTGTCTTATTAATTTTTTCAAATTTAGCATATCATTTTGCCCAGATCTGATTATAAACTCTTGAAATAATATTTGATTGTTCTTTTTGTTTTAATTTAAATCCAAGTTTTTCAAGTTTAGATTTAATTTTTTTTTTTTGTAAATCAAAATCGTCATTTACCTCTATTAATAAGCTTTTGGTACTTTCAATTGACTTATCTGCTCCATCTAATATCAAATGTTCTAATCCATCTACATCAATTTTAATATAATCGGGAGTTGGAAGTTTGAATTCCTCGCAAATTTTGTCTAAAGATATACCTAAAGTTTTGTAAGAAAACTTAATTCTCATTTTATTACCATCATGAGAATACTTTTCACCAAAAGTGGATAGTGCAGAACCATATTCTACCGATGACATATTGAATTCAGAAATTTTAGATGAATCTGTTAAAGGTAAAGGTATAACTGTAATATTTTTATTTAAATTATTCTCGTTTATATTTTTTCCTAAAAGCTCTAAATTAAAAATTGAAGGTTCAAAAGCAAATACATTTGAATTTTTTGATTTGGCAGCATAACATGAATAAATCCCAACATTCGCACCTATGTCAAAAAAATTTGAATTACTTTCAAATTCATTTATCCAATTCAATGTTTCAGGCTCTTTTGAATGAAAAGACTCTGCTCTAAAATTATTAATTCTATTAGGCGTAAAAAGAACTAAATCCATATTTTCTCTAATTTTAATATTGTATTTCTGTGATGAAATAATCTTACTTATTGTCTCTAAAAAATATCTTCCTGAATTAAATTTAAAAAAAAATGAAAATAATAAAGAAAAAAAATTTTTGTTGAATTTTTTGATAAATGATTTCAAATTTATAATTATTTTTTAATTGTCTCTATTAATTGTAACAATCCTTGACCCAGATCAAAATGTACATTTGGGGTATACTTTTTTGCGAGACGGGGTTGGTATGAATAAGGGGTTCTTGAATAATGCCCACTATCTTTTTTATCTTTAAATTTTAGTCTTTTTTCAATGCCTAGGATTTCGGAAAGCATTTTCATAACATCATATACTTTCAGAGACTGCTGCCCGGTAAGAATAATATTTTGATTTTTAAATTTTTTTTCTAACATTTCAACACTAGCATCTGCAGCGTCCTCAACATGAATATACTCTCTTCTAGCCTCTTTATCACCTTCATAAATAATTTCATTTTTATCAATCGCTGCTTCTATAATTTTGTAAAGTCCATTTCTATTATCTGACCTTGGACCATAAATTGAACCATAGCGTAATATAGTATAATCAAGTTTAAATAACCTATTATATTCTTCGATAAAACTTTCTGCTGCTTGTTTGCTGCATCTATAAAAATTTCCTTCCAGACTGTACACATAAATTGTGCTAGCAAACATAATTCTCTTAATCTTATATTTTTTACATAATTCTAAAATATTAAGCGTTCCTATTATATTTATATTTGCAGTAATCTGGGGTTTATTTTCTGCTTCATCAATATCTGAAATGGCAGCAAAATTGTATACTACATCACATTGAGATATAACTTTATCAAGATCGCCTAAATTAAGAACATCTCCAACGACCATTTTTTGATTTTTAGAAATCCATTTAGATTTTTTATTGTCGAATATTGTTACCTTATGACCCGCCTGAGTTAACTTATCTGCAACATGAGACCCTAAAAAACCACTACCACCTATTACTACAATTTTCATAATTTTTTTATGTTAATTAACTTATATGAATTTTGTCTGTTGAGTTCCAGAGTATTTTTCATATGCTTTATTGTATTTTTCTAAAATTTTATGGTTCAAATCTTCTTGTGGTTTAAATTCCCTCTCCACTTCAGGCAATGAGCTAGCTAAGAAAGAAGATGTGATTTTTTCTCTTAATTTACTTAAATTTATATTCAATAATTTAAAAATTTTTTTTGATTTGTTTGAATAAAAAATTGACTCAAAATGTTTTATAAATTTCCCGATTTTTCTGTAGTATCTTGCATCATATGCGTTTGGAGGTCTATCAAATTTATTTTGATCATTAATTAACATTAGTTCAAATTTTTTTTCTATGAATTTTAAAATTTCTTTAAAAGATGTTTCATAATTTTTATTTAATTCATTATAGTAAATTATTTGATCTTTTTTATTTTCTGTAAAATTTTTCCAGCTACTATGATGATATGCGCAAAAATCTAGTGTCGTTAAATCATAATCCATTAATTTTCTGTTAGGTAATTTATGCATATTAGTTGAACTTATAAATTCCTCATAATTCATATTTGACAGTCTAAATTTTGACCCAGCAAAAGTTATAGCACCTCCAGATTTACATAATTTATACCAAGATAATAAACAATTCCTAGGATCTCTTATAATATTTAAAAATACCCCGTTATTTATAATTTCTTGAACTATTTTTACTTCCTTCGAATTTTTGTCATTTATTTCAATAAAATTTCGTAAATCTTCAATAAGGCACTTAATTTCAATTAGAGGTATTTTATTTTGATTAATTGTGTGATTATACCACTCTACAAATCTTTTTTTTATAGTTTGGTCCCCTGGTATTAATAAATTATCTAAAGCAAAATATGGGCTCTGAACATCAAATACATTTGGAAAATTCTGTCTCAAAGCTGTCATTAAGAAATGGGACCCGCTCCTAGGATGACTTACAACTAATATAGGATTGATGTTCATTTAATTTTTTTTTTCAAATTTGTTAATTATGGAGTCTAATAGTTTTACACATTCTAGAGGCCATTTACCTATTGCCGTTTCTGCTGCAAGAACTAAACCGTTTGCACCTAATTCAAGACAATTATAAATATCATTGACTTCTGCTCTTGTTGGATAAGGCTTTTCAATCATAGACTCCAAAAGATTAGTGGCTACAAAAACTTTCTTTTTATATTTTTTCGCAATCTTTTGAATTTTTCTTTGCTCCACTGGTACATCTAAAAGACCAATATCTTTTGACAAATCGCCTCTATCAATTAAAACTATCTTACAGTTTCTGATTATAGAATTAAAATTTTTTATTGCACTCCTAGTCTCAATTTTAAATATTTTACTATTTTTTGGTAAAATAGAATTAAAATATTTTACATCATTTACATTATTAGTGAAAGACAAAGCATATTTTTCTATTCCAATTTCTTTTGCTATTTTAATTGACTGCAAATCTTTTTTGGTTAAAGGTGAAAGGTGGATTTTTTGATTTTGGATATGAACTCCTTTATTATTTTCTAGAAATCCTGGTGAAATGACTTTTGCAACACTATAATTTCTTTTAACACTGCTAATTTTGATTATTAAATTTTCAAAACCTATCTCTAAAATCTGATTTTTTTTTAATTTATTAAATATTTCTGGATATAAATTAAAATTTTTTTCACTGTATGCTTTGTTAATTTTAATTATTTGATTTATCTTTAAAAATTTTCTTCCTTTAAAAGATGTCCTGATTTGGGCACCTTCAGTATCTAAACATATTGGTAAATTGGAATATCTTCTAATCTTTTTATAAACATTCTTAATTTCGTTTATTTTTGTATGAGAAAGATTTATTCTTAAAGTTGTAACTCTAGTTCCTTTAAGATTGGTCAAAAATTTCTTATTAATTGAATTTGGACCAACTGTGCATAAAATTTCAATCATTTTAAATCTCTCTCACTTTTATAAATTTAAAAATTCTTAGATATGGCATTGGATAACCAAATAATATTAAAAAGTATTTAAAAATTTTAATCCTCATATATATTTTATTTATAATATTGCTTCTTAATAATTCACTTAAATAATCTTTTTCTTTTTTTAAAACTAATTTAAATCCATTTTGTTGAGCTATTCGCACTAATTCAGTATTTGTAAATTTGTAACCATGATGTCTTTTAACCACGACATTTGTTTTACCGATTAAATTCAAACAAAAGGAGATAAAATAAGTCTCAAATTTTAGGATATATTTATCAAATATACGTGTGTAAAAATTATTTGAACTTGAACTTGAGTCTAAAATTAAATTACCTTTTATTTTAATTGATTTATTTATGTTAAAAAAAAATTTATCAAGATCTTCTTTAGAAAATACATATATTAAACCTAAAGCTAATGCTACCTGATATCTTTTATTTAAATGTTGTTTTAAAATATTAAATTTAAAAAACTTAAATTTTTGGAAGATTTTTTTTGAAATATTATAACTTTTTGGAATACCCAAGTCTGAACAATGTATATCAAAACCTTTATTAATCAAAACTAACTCATTAATACATCTACCGCTAGCTATAGATATTATTTTTTTTTTCTTATTTAGGTTGTTATTTAAAAAATCATTATAATCATTAAATCTTCCTCTTAAAAATCCCTCTATGAACACTCTTTTATTCTTATAGAATTTATTCTTGGTATATCCCCCCATAGATTTTTCAAAATCTTGATATAAAGAGTGTTTCCGAATAGTATTTTTTTTTAAATTTTTAAATTCAATTGAGTATTTAAACCATTTTCTCATTTTTGAAATTTGACGATTAATTAAAAGATTATCTTATTGAGCCTTAAAAGCTTTAGATTGATAAGTTTTGAAGATAATTTCAATTAACGAAGAAAAAATAATCGTTGAGATGATGCTGTAAGCAAAAAATGGAATTGCTAATGTGTAGCAAGTCACCAATCCGGATAAAGTTAAGCCATACATGCCAGATACCCAAACTCCAAAATTAGTAATTATATAAAATATAAATGCTCCAATTAAAGCCCCTGACATTCTAAAAATTAATGTTTTAGCAAAAAACTGTGAAATTAATCCTATTAAAAATACACTTCCCCAAGTAAAAAAAGTTCCTGTATGATAGCCTATAATAAAGTCGGTTATCGCAAAACTGATTAATAATACAGGTAAATATCTTAATCCAAATATCACAGGAACATAAAAACTAAGAGCCAGTAAGCTTGTGAAATTTGGCGGATGAGGTATGAACCTGCTCATCGCAAGAGTAATAAATATACTTATACAAATACTAACTTGTTTCACAATTTTTAGTATACTCTTTTTAAACCAATATTCAAAGAACGATCCATTTGAGAATAATCTCGGGTTGTCTCATACTTTTCATCAAAAATGTTGGTAATATTGAAAAATAAATTGTAAGTATCCCATAGATTATACTTTATAGATAAATCATTTACAAAATAGTCATCAATCATTTCATCCGTATAAGTTCTGTTACCATTTCCATAATCTCTAGCCGTATCAGACCATTTAGAATTTAAAACAAAACTAAGATTCTCATTATTAGGAGATCTAAAACTAGTTTGAAGATTAATCAGGTTTCTTGGAACTCTTACCATTTGATTATTTGTATAATTTTGATTTCTGTTTGGATCGTCGGCCTCAGCACCGTCATATGTTGAAGTATAGGTATAATTTAATCCAAAATCTAAGTTCTCTAAGGCTCGCCAGGATGAAGTAAATTCCAGTCCTTGAGATTTTACAATTCCGTCACTATTTTGAGTTGTATAAGCTGCACTGCCGCTGTTATTATCTTTCCAACCCTCAAGCAAATTATCGTATTTTAAATTAAAATAAGTTAAATCTAACTTTAAATTATTATCTAGATAAGATTTTTCAATTCCAATATCAAAACTTTTACTATTTTCTGCTTTTACAAATGGAAGTGAACTTGAATTAGAAGCATATACAAAATACATCTCATAAAGTGACGGAAATCTAAATCCGGTACCATAAGAACTTTTAATTTTTGTAGATTTATCATCAAACAAATATGCCAAAGATGCTCTATGCGCTTCTTCGTTGCCAGCAACAGAGTTATCGTCAAATCTCGATCCAAAAGTAGCAAAGATGTTATTACTAAATCTTTTTTGATAATCAAAATAACTGGATGTAGTATAATATGACTCATCTTTTATTCCTGTTGCATCTGCGTTGTAACCTATATGATCGTCTTCTCTTTCAATTCCAAAAACTACACTATTATCTAAGTTATAATTGTAATTTCCTTTATATGAGTAAGAATATCTATCACCATAATAATTATCTTTTTGTGGGTTTCCACTTCCTGGAGCTGCTTGATATACTCTTTTAATATAAGTATTTGCTAATGTTACTGTATTAGTAAATTTTTCATTCACCTTATATTCTAATGACATATTTCCAGAAGCCTGCATTCCATCTTCCTCCTCATTATGAGTTGCACTAGAGGACGTTACTTCTTTGTCATATTGCTTATTTGTTTCAGTAAATCTTAGATTAGACTTAAAATTCAAATTATCAGATAAAATTTTTCCATAATTAGCGGTAAGAGAGTTATTCTTATAACCA
>MDTB01011168.1_pt1 | contig 13773 bp, 8 predicted proteins | sample 811161 | NCBI WGS metagenome assembly MDTB01 (sample SAMN05326650, study PRJNA326480) | marine metagenome | isolation source: seawater | place: Mediterranean Sea | collected 2009
CCGCTGACCCGGGTTCGAATCCCGGCACGAGCATCTTGTTTCAAACGTAGCGCAGTACAGCGTTTATTTGCATCAAAAAACACTCGCTTATTCAAGGGGGGTGTCGTCATTCACTTGCTAGGGTGTGCCCTGAGATGTTGGCTTCTTTGCGTTAAACCACCAAACGGCAAGCCCAAGAATGGTAATCAGAACCACTGCCATGACAATTTCATGATCGAGCAACCATGATACAGCATCCATCGCAGCCTCACCGTAGAGGTAAATCAACAGCGCTTCCAATCCAAATCGAAGCCCTCTTCCAAAAATCCCAGCCAAAATGAACGGTCGTAACTTCATATCGCTTGCACCTGCAATCCATCCAAATACCTTGTAAGGCAACGGTGAAACTGCAGCAATGAACATCCCCCATACACCATAACGATGGAAAAGGTATTCCAGACGTTCCCGATGTTGTGGTTTCCCAAATCGGTCGAGAAGTTTTGTCCCATACCGCTTTCCAAGAGCATGCCCGACAACAGCTCCAAGAACAGAAGCGAATGTGACAATAAACCACAACCATAGCAACATTGTCACACTGTCACGTTCATCGTACGCCATCGGTAAAAACATCAAATCGGGCGGTATCGGCTGGATGATTGCTTCCGTAAAGGACAGCAATGCGAGCGCAAACGGTCCGAACAGATTGAAGAAATCGAGAATGAGGTCTTCTCCAATCATGGATGAAGGTGCTGATTGGTCTTCTTGAGCCTATGGGTAATCGACGTCTTCTTTACCAGCATTCGTCACCGTTTGGTTATGGCCGTTCTCGATACCTCTGCTCTGCTGAACTGGCCAATTGAGCGTTGCCGCGGTCAAATTGTATCAACGCTTCAACAGACTGAATTGGCGAGTGTTGATGAACAACGATGGTTGCTTATTGAGACGTTGGAAATGGATTGGCGTACTGCAAGCCCAGACCAATTGGAGATGGTTCAAGATGTAGCATCGAAAACCGGGGATCTTCCGAGGCTTTCCGATGTGGACATTGACCTGCTTGCCCTAGCCATGGCGAACCAAACCAAGTTGATTACCGATGATTACCGCATGAAGAATGTAGCGAGAGAAGCAGGAATTCACGTTGAGGGTGTTCTTACAACTGGAGGCAAGAAACAATGGAAATGGATCCTTCGATGCATAGGATGCCGTCAAACGGAAGAGGTATCCAACGATGCACACCGTTCTAAAAAAGACGATGTAAAAGTATGCGATCGGTGCGGTTCACCGATGAAACTTAAGCGAGCCTAAGTTACTCTTCATCTGCAAGTGATTCCAAGGCAGCGACTTTCTTTTCGAGTTCATCAACCGCCATACCGCTTGGGTCGATACCGACAGCTTTCGCTCGATCCATCAAAACTTGGTCGGGTGTCTTGCCGCCGGCTTCTAAATCGGCAATTGTTGCTGCTGTCGTTGCCTCTGAGAGGCCTTTCTGGAACTCCCCTTTGGAACGGCCAAGAGCGTTCGCCATCTTTGGAAGTCGTTCAGCGCCAAAGAGAATAAAGAAGATTCCTAGAAGAATGATGATTTCGAGCGGTCCAGGACTAAAGGCCATGCAGTTCCCCATGTGTCCCTAACCGTTGAGGCTTTCAAGACTTGCCATCGCTCGACAAGGATTGAACCGATTCAACCACCGGAGACTGGGGGAAGAAGCGCAACCTCATCACCACGTTGGCAGTGAACATCCAAAGGACACCTTTCCCCGTTCAATGCAACGGCCAAGCCCTGACCAAGCCAATGGCCCATCTCCAATTCGAGGACAATTTCTTCGATGCTGAGGTTCTCTCGCCATTCAACCTTTGAAGTTCGTGAACCAATGGCTTCTGCGATTGGTCCGAATGCGATGACACGTACGTATCCTTCGGACATGGACAAAGGTCGATGCGGTAGTTTATCAATACGCAGCCGTATGGTTCCTTATGGCGTTCGCACTGCAAGCTGAGGGGCTGTGGAAATTGTACGAGTCAGGCGAGTCGGTTATCCATGCGGTACAGGATGTTTCACTCTCAATCGAGCAGGGTTCGATGGTTGCCATCATGGGTCCATCAGGGTGTGGGAAAACCACGTTGCTCAACGTCTTATCTGGTATTGATGAACCGAATTCAGGCATGGTCCGAATCAATGACGAGAACCTGTATGGTTCAACCGACGATGAACGAACGCGTGTTCGTGGTAAGCACATGGGTTTCATTTTCCAAGAATTCAACCTTCTCCCAGTGATGACCGCATTGGAGAACGTCGAATTGCCGTTGCTGATTCAAGGTACGCCCGCCAGTGAGGCCCGCCAAGAGGCAGCCAAAGCTTTGAATGCAGTTGGGCTTGGAGACCGACTGGAACATCGTCCTGCCGAGTTATCCGGTGGACAACAACAACGTGTTGCCATCGCTCGAGCAGTTGTTCATCGCCCTACGATTGTTCTCTGCGATGAACCCACAGGCAATCTTGACGCTGACACGTCGGGTTCAATCATACGTTTACTTCGAACGTTGTGCAACGTTGGGAACACAACATTCCTGATTGTGACTCACGATGAGTCGATTGCAAAACAATGCGACGCAATCCGACAGATGTCGGATGGTCGGTTTATTGAGGAATCCACTGAGGAGGAGTAGACTTGTTCCTTGCTCTGCTGTTGGCGTTCCTGCTTTCCATTGGAGCGCTCGCAACAGTTTTCGGTTTACGAAGAGAGTGTTCATTGAACGCACGTCTCCTCATTGTTCTAACGCCAGTAGCTGATGGCCTTCTTACGTATTTCATACTGACATGGTTCGAGTATTCGAGCACGCTTTCCTTTGTGGGTGGGCTCATGTTTGGGTTAGTAAGTTTGCTCGGTATTCAAGCCCTCATGTCCTCGAGGCGACTGCTCGCTTTTCGACTGGCATGGCAGCAACTCAATCGGAAAAAGCGTCAAGCTGCGTTGTTAATGGCCGGTTTAATGATCGGATCGGCGATTGTATCATCTTCGCTTATTGTTGGTGATTCTCTCGATCAGACGGTACGCGAAGAGGTCGATGCAGCTTGGGGCGACACAGACGTGTTCATATCGGGCTTCGATACCAATGTCGGGCAAGTTACCGAGATGCCTCAATCGCTTGTTGAGGAGATACGAGGGGCTAACTTGGAAGGACTCGATTCCATTCAAGCAGGACGATTTCTTTCGACATCCGTTGTAACTCCCGACGGGAAGGCTGACCCAAGTGTCGCATGGTTTGCACTTGAACACAACGAGGGTTCGGTAATTGGCACGGCTGAAGAGGGACTGTCTTGGTTTGATTTAGAAGAAATCAATCGGTTTTCTGCAACACCCCAAGTGGTTGTGAATCAGGTCTTTTCAGATGAACTTGAAGTCGGGATTGGCGATGAAATTCAGCTTGGCTGGTTTGTTCGTAACCAGAACGGTGTCGAGAGAATTGAAGAGAATTTTACCATCCATCAAGTAGTTGCTATGGCCGGTCAAGGACAACTCGCTGGGACCACGTCTCCGGCCTTGTTTACAGATTTATTGAGTGCTCAAGAGTGGCAGCAATCCGAAGGAAATGTAACCTCAATTCGAATTTCTCTCGATGGAGTGGAGGAAAAGCGTTCCGCCGTAACCCCTGTTATCGACGAGATTGCTCGAACGCTCAATGCAAGCATAGGTGTCAATGAGTCTGGCCTACAGTTGATAGCAGAAAGCAACGCTGTCACAGTTGCATCAACCAACGGACTCGGTCGCCTCTCGCCACGGATCGTTGAGAGTTTGGTTGAAAATCAAACATCCTTGATGCAGGAAGCGATGATGATGGAAGTCCTCCAGGTCCCATTGGTTGGACTCGAATCATCCTCATCGAATCTCTTGACCTTAGCCGACGGAGATCTCAATGGAGTGATGCATGAACGTGGAACGTTGTGGCATTGGGGGCCGGCAGGGTTTGGTTATGAGTCAAACAACACATCATGGGTGTGGCGAGTTTCAAGCGGTGAAATCATCAACGATGTCACCATCGATGGAGGCCTTGGTTTTGCAGCATTTGATGATGGCCTTGTTCTTGGTAACGCATCGGATGATGATGCAACAGATTACATCATTGAGGAGAGAGAGATGGTCGCTGTTGCATCCAATTCAACGAGCTGGTACGCAATCGAGGGTGGGGAAGCGGCTGCTCTTTGGTTTGGCAATCTTGATGATGATTCTGTAGAAAATACGCCTCTATCAATCGATTTACCTTCGACAATTCTCAATTGGGATCTGATGGAGGACGAGTCGAGTCTGTACCTCCGCATTGAAGGCATTCTCAGTGAATCGTATTACAAACGAACCGCAGGAATCGACCAATCCTTTGTTGAGATTGATTCTGATGAATGGCCTTCAGCATCCTCATCAAGTCCGATTGTGTGTCCAGGTTTAGGCGTTGATTTGAATGAAACACATGCTTGGTGCATTGAAGAGGGTGGCCTCTTTCTGCGATCAACCTTGAATGGCGACATTCTTTCCATGCGATTGCCCATTCTCTCCGATGCAGGTGGCTTCGGAACTCTCCCACAAATGTTCTTTGCTTTTGATGGTGATGCATCAACACTGCTCGTTGAGCAAGGAGACCTTCGAATCGGACAACGTCTCCAACCTCTTTCGACACTTGAAAACCCCAACATGACAGCCTCTGGTCTGTTTCAGTATGCATTCGGTTCGGATGAGTCGTTGAATTTGACGATCAATGGATCTTTCCTTGACGATGACCGCCTTTCATCCCTTTCAGATTTAGACCCTGTAATTCTCGGATTGGTCAACATGTCCGATGCTGAGTTCCTGGCTGCTGCCGAGGAAAACGAGCGATCAATGTTGGTCTTTAGCAATGTTTCAACCGAGGAGCAACGTGTGCTTGAGTCCCACCTCGATCTGCTTGTGGGAATCGATGACCTGTCTCTTTCTGTCCAAGCTGTCAAACTTGATGCTCTCGAACAGGCAGAAGCGTCTTCTGGTGTCTTGACAGCGATGTTCTTGGTGTTTGGATCGTTTACCATCGCAGCTGGTATTCTTCTGGTTGTAACGATTATTACAATGTTGATCGATGTTCGTCAGAAAGAGTACGCCACCGTTCGCGCTCTTGGCATGACGAGAGCGGATTTACGGTACATTGCAATGATTGAGGGTTCCATTGCAGCATTGATTGGTTGTGCATTTGGTTCGCTTCTTGGAGTTGGCTTGGCTTGGTTGATCGGCATTGGTTTTTCCAGTGTTTTTGCGAGCGCAGGAGCCGACGTTTTCTCGTTCCATGTCGACTCTTCCTCGTTGCTTGCTGGATGGTTTTGGGGTTTTCACATCGCAATGTTGACGATGTTCGGCTCTTCGCTGTGGTCCTCAAGAATGATCATTGTTCACGCCTTGAAAAATGTACCACAACGCGTACCAAAACACGTACCATGGGCACTCTATCTTTTCGTCATCGGTGCTTTGGGACTCATGCTTCTGAGCGGTGGATTTTTCCTCATTGGCAGTGGCGCTCTCGCACACAGTGTTTGGATTGTGCTGGGATGTTCAGTCGTGTTGTTCCTCTGCCCTATCCTGTTCTGGATTGTGCCTGTGTTGCGTACGAAGCGTGCACCCGATGGTTCATTACCGACCTTCCGTGAGGCGCCTCGAAGAACAATTGGTCTCATTGGCGTGTTCCTTCTCACATGGACTGCATTACCCTCAAGTTTGGATCCTGTGCGTGCTGATTTAACACCAAATGAATTTTCGTTCATCATCATTGGATTGGTTCAGGTTCTCGCAGGAGTTCTTGTGCTCTCATCGCTGGCCCCCTTGATGATTCGGGGTCTTCTCCGACTCGCATCCTTCCGCAGTGGACCAGTTGTTCCGGTTGCTCTTTCCTACCCTCTCCACAAACCTTTGCGGACGGCTGTAGTCATGGGTATGTTTTCGATAACCGTTTTCTCAGTGGTTGTTTTGAGTGGCTACACCCTTCAATTTGAAAATTATTCGAGTACGTTTGTCGAGGAATCCGAAGGAGAATTCGAGCTGATGTTGTCCGCAGCACGATCTCGTCCACTGCAACTTGAAGGTCCGATCTCTGAATGGGAACTCGAACACGCAGATGCGGACCGTATTGACGCTGTGGGGCGGGTTTATCGCACTCAGGCATTTATCGAAAATGAAGAAGCAGAGCGTTCCCCCTACATACTCCGAGGCGTTGATGAAGGGTTTGCCGGCCACGGTGGACTCCCTCTCCATATTTGGGACGATTCTCTTGGTGATTCTTCTGAGGAGGCTTGGTCGACAATGTTACAACGTGGAGACGTTGTTTTTGTCGATGCATCCTTCGGCCTAGAATCCTCAATCGACGGAGCCAGTGTTGGCGTGTTCTCAGTTTTGGTTGGCGAGAACATTACAATCATCGATGCACAACAACCAAGCCATCGTCGGGAAATGGTTGTTGGGGGTATCCTCGAACAATCCTCGTATCTGTTTTCAGCAGGCGTTTGGATGCCATCTGAGCCAGTTATCGAGCAGTACGATGGTTCTCTTACCCGAGTCTACGTTTCTGTTTCAGAGAATAGTCGTGCCTCTGAAGGTTTTGAATCCGATGAAGTGCGCTATTTCTCCGCCGCAGGCAAGTCAGCCTCTGAAAGAGAGGCAGCAACGGAATTAGCCGAAAACCTGCGCCTTGATTTGGAAAAGGAGGGCGTTGATGTATCCTTGATTGCAGAAGACGTTGCGCTCATCCAAGCACTTGTGCTCTCCATTCTTGCACTGTTCGAAGGATACCTCGCAATTGGATTAATCATCGGAATTGCCGGTATTGGGGTTGTAACCTATCGTTCGGTATCCGAACGCCGGAAACACATCGGCATGTTGCGTGCTCTTGGTTTTACGAAAGGAATGGTGATGCGTGTTCACCTCATTGAGATTGGCTGGATTTCGCTGCTGGGTATACTCAACGGAGTCGTTGTAGCACTCATGTTTCATGTTGGCTTGCACGCTGCTGTTTGGGAGGAAGAAGGAGCTGTTCTCGTCCTGCCTTGGTCAACGGTATTATGGGTCGCTCTTGGTGGAGCTGTATTGGTTTACCTTGCGACGTTCTCTCCTGTGAGGGCTGCATCGAAGATCGAACCGTCAGAGGCATTACGCTCAGCGAACTGAGTCGTCCGATGTCTTGCTGTACAATGTTTTGACTCCTTTTTATTTTTATATGAGATTTCTATTATATTCCCACCCATAGTATATATACGTCATTTCTCGTAGGGCGAGATACCGCCCATATTGGAGGATATGACATGAGAAAAATTACCCCTGTAATGCTCGTGCTGTTATTGGTTGCTAGTCTAATGGCGAACATTGACATCACACAATTAGAAACAAACGAAGTAATTGAGGACACAGGCGCCCGAAACGGTGCTGATGCTGAACTCGTTGCTATTACTTCACCGAAAGAAACCCAGTGCAACCCGACGTGCCGAAATGAAATCTTCGTTGGTCAAGATACGACTTTCGAAGTCTTCATCCAAAACTCTGGTGACCAGGCAATCACAGAACTCGGTTACAAAGCCGCAGTTTGGATTGCTGACGGAAATGGAAATCCGATGATGCTTGCTAAGGACGCCTCAGGTGCCGATCTTGAGTTCGACAACCCTGATGTCATCTGCGATGATGCAAGCGTTTGTGATGACCAATCCCTCGCTGCTGGCGCAATTCTGAAGGGTGGCAAAACTGCAATCCAATACGGAGGCGGCGACGCAACCTGGACTCCTGCCGCTGGTATTTACGTCATCCAAATCGAAACCTACTCTGACCAAGATGTCGACCCCGGCAACGACGTTCAACAAGTCTATGTGGAAGTCGTTGACTACCTCGATATCGAAATCGACATCGAGTGGGATGATGGATCTGTCGTCGCTACTGGCGGAGGTGCCAAAGCGTTTACCGTTAGCGTAATGCTCAACGGCTCCTCAGATTTCATCACGCACAACCTCACCATGGAAATCGACGTCTCGGGCGATGTTGACTCAGCATCAGGACAAGACATCGCTGATCTGAAGACCGCTACGCTCGGCTCCCTTGTTCACTCCGTGAACGTCGGTACCGACCAAGTTGTCCTCGTTTACCAAAACGAGTCCGATCCAACCGACAACATCACCGAGATTCGAACAATCATGTCCGACAACATCAACAACGGAGTCTGGACCTACACTGGTTCAGTTCTGCCAGACACCAGCGGCACAGATGCTGCTTACAGTGTCGACGTTGCCATCGGCGGTTATTCGCTATTCGGACAATTTGAATCGTGCATCGAGACCGTCATTGTAAACGAAACCGATGCGGAGGGCAATGATGTACAAACAGAAGAAAGTTATGCGAATTTCTGTGAAGAATCGTTCACAAAAGACGACATCACAAACAACAACGCCGATGAAATCAACGGTGCGCTCCAGACGTTCCATGACATCCGCATCTCCATGCTAACCGTCAACCAAGGATACAACAGCGATGGTACAGGAATCGCTACCTTCACTGTTGGCGCAGGGGAACCAGGCGACCTCTCAGTTGGTACCTCCTATGTCGATGCAACCGTCGAGCATCGAGGCTCTGAACCAACAGAGTTGTATGAATGGAACGTTTCGTTCACAATCACGAACACAGACACCAGCGAAGTCATCAGCGTCACTGCGAACGAATGTCTTCAGGGTGTTGAGCCGTCCTACAACCATGCTCTTCTCGGTACAGGGGCAATGGCCTTCGACCTCGGACATGCTTGCACAATGGTTGAGTTCGATGTTGGAACATACACCATTGAGGCAGAATTGATCATGGAAGGAAAGATTACCGATCAGAAGCCGAGCAACAACCTCGTGTCGATGGAAAAAGTTGTTCGAAACAACCTTCCAGTTATCTCCTCGCTTGACCTTGTCACGCAAGGCGACCTCATGCTTGGTATGGAAAACATGCTCGAGTTCGAAGTATCCGTCTTTGACGCAGATGACGTGAACGGTGAAGGACTCACCTATTCGTGGGCTGGAGGTGCAGAAAGCATTCCTCTCGCTGGATGTGGTGGAACTGGCGGTGTTGGCCGTACGTGCACAACACCGGTGATTCAAGACTTCGTTACAACCTTCCCGGTTGTCGTAACCATCACCGACGCTCATGGCGGTGAAGTGAGCGAAGAAATCATCATCGAAATCTGGAACGACGGTATCGCTACAGACTCGACCGACAACGGTATCACGATGAATTACGCTCTGACCTACTTCAGCAAAGCTCCATTCTCCATCACTGTGACCGATGTAGCAGATGGTGAGTGTTCAGGCATCACCTTGCCGGATGGCGCAGGTGGCGAACTCTCTGGTCAGTACAGTCCAGTTGCAGTCGTTGATTACATGCCGGTAACAACCTATGCCGCAAACGATGTTCTTGCTCACAGCATTGACATGATCTTCGACTCAGGACTTGGCGCATCCTCTCTGTGGTTTACAACAAACTGCGAGAGCCCATTGTTGACTCAACTCTTGGCGGATGGTGCAACCAACAGCGAGGATGACTCAACGAAATCCGTCCTCTCTGCACCATTGAGCGGTGGTGTTTTGCCAGCAGGAAAGTTCCTGCTTGTTGATGCACCTCTCCAGGCAAAGGACCCACCAAGTGCTTCGATCAGTGGCTTCAGCGCCGCTGCAGGAATGGGCGGAGACATAACAATGAACTGGGGCCTAACAGGAACACCACTTTCTGGTGATTCAATTTCAGTTAGCATCACAGACGCAAACGGAGACACCTTCGAAGTTGACTTGGACCGAACCGTCGCTACCTACACCTACAGTGGTTCCTCAACCACACACGGTGAATCTTACGACATCGAAGTTGCCGTTTGCAACAGTGACGGGCTATGCAGTACTCCAATAGGAACTGCAACCGTTGTCGCAGACAAAGAAGTTGAAGGCGGATCCGCTACATCGGTCACCGTGACCGAGGCTGGCGACATGTGGACCTTGACATGGAGCATGGACGGAAGCAGTGATGACATTCACCACTGGATGGTCTGTCACAGCCGAAGTTCTTTCACTGCTGTCGACATGCCAACGAGCAGTTGTGTCTCAACAAACAGCGCTGACGTGATGACCGCAGACGTCATGATTCCAACAACGGGAACAGGTACTGTGTACTTCGCAGTTGCTCCAGTTGACAACGTCGGAAACATAGGCTACGAATCCTCATCCGGTGATGCAGGTGCTGATGCCGGCTTCGCAAACGAGGTCGACGCAGGCGAAATCACTGACGACAACACAGACGGTGACGACACCTCAAGCGGTGAGCTACCAGGCTGGACCTGGGGAGCCATCGGCGGTGTCGTCGTAGTAGCGTTCATTGCTGGAGCCTTTATCCTCTCACGAGGCGGTGGCGACGGCGAAGACAAAGACTGGGATTACTGATCCCATAACGGCAATCTTGTCGTAATCTGTGCGTTGTACACGCACAGGAGCCGCCAGAGAGGGCGTCCAGGCGCCCTCTCTGGCCTTTTTTATTTTCATGCACATTTCATCCGTCGATCTATGCTCACCCAAAACCAAAGCTCGAATGTTTCAGATTGTTAGTTTATACAAAATTTCGAATAAAAATAAATGTTCATTTTACAAATTGTTTGTACTATTGAGATAGAAAACTTCCTCTCAGTATAACGTTTCTTTTCCTCAATGAAAATCGGAATTCAAAGAATTTGTACCCCAACTCCTATAAGTGGTGGAGAACGTGGTAGCACTTGCATACAGTCCGTATGGGGTGAATGACTATGTTGGGAAACAAGAATAAGAAAACGAAAACCGCAATGGGTGGAATCGGAATTGCCGTTCTACTATGTGCTTTGATGGCATTTATGCCAATGACAAGCCTGGTAGACAACACCGCAACCGATACTGTCAGTAACGCAGAGATCGTCTCAGAAGTAGACGATTTCTTCAAACTGCCAGCGACCATCGAACAAACAACCTATGAGTATGATGCCGCTCAAGAACTCTTGGGCATGAGGCAGATGAACACAAAGGGATACCTCACTGAGGATGGCAATATTGCACAGCTCACAAGCGATGAGCCAATGCATTACCTTGCCGACAGTGGAGCCTTTGAGGACATCAACCTCAACATCATGGCAACGCCAGAGGGCTGGGAAGTGAAAGAGAACATCTTCACAACCACGTTCGGCGCAGAAGTTGCCAGTGGTGTAAGTATCCAACCAAACCAGTATGTCGATCCAATCGTCACCGGTTTGAACCCAATGCTCGTAACCATCGATATCACGGGAACTGCACCAATGCCTTACCACGCTGCTCCAGCAACTGGTGATGTAGAAGTTGGTGGAAACGTGATTCGTTATCCTCTCGCAGAAGGCTTTGCTCTTGACTACTCAGTCGATACATCGCAGGTCAAGCAAAACCTCCTCATCCAAGAACGCCCAGTTCTCGAAGACATCGCAGAGTACTTTGGAATGACGGAAACCATCCGTCTACCAATGGGCTACGGCCTCTATCTCGACGGTGTTGCGCTCGGTGAAGAGATCACCTCAACACAAGGTGAACTTGAGATTCGAAACATCGAAAACGGCGAACTTTTGGCCACCATTCCTGAGCCAGTCGTTCTTGAAGACGGTGGACTTGAACCATACATCGGGACCTACTTCATCCAAGTTTACGGTCCTATGGTCCTCCTCACCACTGCTGTTGACTCAGACTGGTTGTTGTCTGAAGACCGAGCATACCCGCTCGCTCTTGACCCAACCATCAAGGTAACAAGCGGCAACCGTGGATACTGTTACGTCTACTACGGATACTGCTACAACAACACATACGGTTACCTCTATCGATACTATGGGTCGTACTACTACCTCCCATGGCACAGGTATGCTTTCACAAGCGCGTCTGCCCTACCAAGCGGCGCGACTGTTGAAGAGGTCAACTGGAAGCAGTACGTTAACTACGCATACGGAAGCTCTACCGGTACGAGCATCACAGCACGAGTCCTCGAGGCTTGTGGTACCGATGCACGCTACAACTACGGAATCACCTCTGCATCTTGTTCAGGCTCGATTTCTGCGAATCTCTTGAGCGGATCGAACTCAAACGTCAATGAGCGTAAGTTGATTTCATCACTCGGTAACTCTGCATCCGCCGGAACTTATTCCCAGGGAACCGGTTGGAAGACCGCAGAAATTTGTGACAACAACAACGCCGCTGGAACTGCTTGTACCTCGACCACAGGATCTCACAATTACATCCTCAACGCTCAATCGAACTCCGGAACTGTCGGAATGGGTGCTGATATGACATCAAGCATCTATCTCTACACACGCTCGTACAACAGCGGTGGTTCAAACAGTTACCTCGAGGTCATCTACTCAGGTGGATCGGATACGGACGCCCCAATTTCTAGTCACGTCCCGTACAGCGGTCTCACTTCCTACGTTGAAGGAGAGCGCACATTCTTCACCAAATTGACAGACCTTTCTGGAATCGATACGACATCCACCAACGGTGTCAAAATGTTCTACAGCATCAACAACGGAACATGGACCTCGGTTAGTGCTACCACAATACAGACCTGCACCTCGACATCGACTGAGTGTCGATTCAAGGCTACTACGCCTGACTTGAGTGCCGGTGACTACGTCGAATACTACTGGAAGTTCCAAGACTTGAACTCTGGAAGCAACGGTGCGAACGTCGGATATGACCCAGCACCTTCATCCGGTAGCACAACGCCTCAAGGCAACGCACACTGGTTCTTCGTCGATGACGTCGCAAACGCAGGAACGGCCAAGAAGTTCACCGTCCTCCAGACAGATGTTCACTCTGGAAGCTACTACAGCCCGCAGGGTTACCACGACCGGCAAATGACCTACTACGACCACAGCGATGAGTACCTCTTCGAGTGGGATGTATCCAACTGTGGAACAGGTAGTTACTCCTGCTTCTACGCGTCGTCGTACTACTTCTACTCCCAGTGGAAGCTCCAGTGGACAACAACGCCAAGTGCAAACTACAACGGATTCGGTGGAACGCAATCTGGATTGAATGAACTCCACCAAGGCGACGGTGGTTTCCTTGCAATCAGTGCACAAAACGGTCCTCAGATGAACATCATCTTCCACTATGACGCAACTGCAAACGATTGGGGAATGGTCGGAATCGGTGACTCAACACCTGAAATCGAAACCGGTAAACTCGCAGGTGGTAGCAGTGCCTCCAGCGTGAGCACATACGGTTACACCAGTGCTTACAACATCCCTCTCTCCGGACTTGACATTACCGGTACATTCGGTAAGTTTGACTGGAATGGAACCTACAGCACCTCCAAGGCCAACTGGCTCTGCGCTGGAACAAACGGATTCTACTACTTCTACCGTTCAACCAGCAGCAACGCACGTTGTTCCTCTGGTTACTACTACGCTTACCAAACCTCCTCATACAAGTGGAGCGGTTTTGCACTCAGTGCAGGATATTATGGACGCATGGCCAACTCTGGTGGAACCACCTACAAGGTAGGAAACGTTGCGCCAACCCCTGACACCAGCGCGCCAAACATGGATCACGGTACAATGCGTGACTCACACAGCAAGTCTCGTACCTTTACCTACACAATTTCCGATGCTGGTGATCCACCATCGGGATTGAACGTTAACCAAACCATTGGTGAAGGTCCAACACTCTACTACAGCATCAACAACGGCTCACAAAACTCCGTTCTTCTCAACCCAGTTGGAAAGCAGCGAAGCGAATGTGCCG
>MDTB01116765.1_pt1 | contig 13770 bp, 12 predicted proteins | sample 811161 | NCBI WGS metagenome assembly MDTB01 (sample SAMN05326650, study PRJNA326480) | marine metagenome | isolation source: seawater | place: Mediterranean Sea | collected 2009
AAATTATAGTTTTAATTTTAGAAAATTTTATGATTGATGTTTTGTTTATAAATCCAAATAACTCTAAAGGTGTTTATCAAGGTTTATCTAATTCATTATCAGCAATTGAAACACCAACATGGAGTCTTTTATTAGCAGAGTCATGCAGATCTATCGGATTTAAAGTTGATATACTTGATACCAATGCAGAAAATTTAAACGATGAGAAGTCTTTTTTAAGAATTAAAAAAATAAACCCTAAATTAATATGCTTTGTTGTTTATGGACAAAATGTGAACGCAGGCACAACAAATATGAGTGGTGCAACTAGACTAACCAATTTCTTAAAAAAAAAAGAAATTTCAATTCCTATAAGTTTCATAGGATCACACGTTCAAGCCTTACCATCTAAAACAGTAATTAATGAAAAAAATATTGATTTTGTTTTCACTAACGAAGGAGTCTATTCTTTAAGAAATATTTTAAAATTAGAAAAAATAAATAAAGAAAATATAAAAAAAGTAAATGGTATTTGTTTTCTTTTAGAGGGCAAACCTTTTTTTACACCACCAGAAAAAGTGGTACCTAATGAACGTATGGATATAGATCTTCCAGGATACGCTTGGGATTTATTACCTTATAAAAAAAGACCATTTGATCTATATAGATCACCTTTGTGGCATGCTGAATATGACGAAGAAAAAAGAACTCCTTACGCAGCGTTACAAACTTCATTAGGGTGTCAGTTTGGATGTAACTTTTGTATGATTAATATTATTAATCGCAATGATAATGATGAAATAGGTGTAGCCAGCAATTATAGTAAAATGCGATTTTGGTCTACAAAATTTATTATAAAGGAATTCGATAAATTAATTAAATATGGAATTAAAACAATAAGAATTGTTGATGAAATGTTTATGTTAAATCCAAAATATTATATTCCTTTATGCGAAGAACTTGTAAAAAGGAATGATAATGATGATTTGAGATTGTGGGCTTATTCTAGAGTGGATACAATTAAAAAATTAGAAACACTTAAACTTGTAAGACAAGCAGGAATAAAATGGCTGTGTTTAGGTATAGAAAGCGCAAACAAGTCTGTAAGACTTGAAGTTTCCAAAGGAAAATTTGAAGATATAGATATTAAAAAAGTAGTAGAAAAAATACATGAAAGTGACATTGAAATTATGGCAAACTATATCTTTGGTTTACCTGGAGACGACATGAATAAAATGAAAGATACATTTAATTTAAGTCTAGAGCTAAATACACTTGGTTGGAACGCATATGCTGCAATGGCTTTACCAGGTAGCGAGCTTTACAAACATGCTATAGAGATGGAGTATCCATTACCATCAAGTTACGAAGGATATTCATTTCATTCTTATTCTACCTTACCTTTACCAACAAAGCATTTAAAACCATCTGAAATACTTAATTTTAGAGATCAGTGTTTTAATAAATACCACTTAAATAAAGCATTTTTGTCAAAAATTGAGAAAAAGTTTGGTAATAAAGCAGTAAAAAATATAACTGACTCAGCAAAAATAAAATTGAAAAGAAAAATAATTGAGGAAGATCGGGTAAATAATGAAATCTAAATTATATTTAGAAAAAAAGTCTAAACAATATAGACTAGAGCTTTTTAAAAAGTTTGTTTTACTAAGTCAAGGACATCCCGGTTCAATTTTTTCAATGATGGATTTGGTTGTTTGTTTGTTTCATAATAAACATATTAGATTCGACAAAAAAAGTAAAAAATTTATAGACAAAGTAATTGTTAGTAAAGGACACGCTACCTCAGCTTTATATCCTGTTTTAAGGGATTTTGGTTTAATAAAGAAAAATGATTTTGAAAATTGGGGAAAGAAAAAAGATACTAAATTAAGAATATTTGGAAATAACTCTATACCTGGAATTGACGTAACAAGCGGTTCATTAGGTCATGGGGTAGGTATAGGAGTAGGTCTTGCATATTCATATAAGAATGACAGAATAAATAAAAAAGTTTATGTTATTATTAGCGAAGGTGAACTTTATGAGGGATCTACATGGGAAGCCTTATTGTTTGCATCACACTATCGCTTGGATAATTTAGTTATAATTATAGACATAAATTCACTAATTATTTTAGGAAAGACCCAAAAATGTATGAAATTAGATCCAATAGAAAAAAAAATTTCTTCATTTAATTTAAATGTGATCAAATGTAACGGACATAATTTTAAATCAATTAATACTTCATTAGGCAAAATAAAGAAAAATGTTACTAACTGTATTCTTGCTAAAACAATAAAAGGAAAAGGTTTCTCAATAATGGAAAATAAACCAAATTGGCATTATTGGAATAAAATGAGTCCAAAAGAAATTCAAAAATGTTTAAAGGAAATATCTTAATGTTGCAAAGAGACATTTTTATAAGAGAAATTTATAAAAAAATGAAAAAAAATAATAATATTTATTTTTTAAGCGCAGATTTTGGTGCACAAGCTTTAGATGCAGTTAGAAAGGATTTCAAGAAGAATTTTATTCATTGTGGAATATCTGAACAAGCTATGCTGGATATGGCAACAGGGTTAGCTTTAGAAAAAAAAATAGTTTTTGTTTATGCAATGGCTCCATTTCTATCTTTAAGAGCAATAGAGCAAATTAAATGTGGACCTGGTTTGATGAAACTTCCAATATCTATTCTATCTGTAGGAATTGGACTTGGATATGCTGATTCGGGTCCAACTCATTATGCAAATGAAGATTTTGCTGCTATGAGAACAATTTTAGGAAATTCTATTTATACTCTTTCGAGCCCAAAACAATGCGCGCCTTTAGTAGAAAAAATAATTAAAAAACCACATTTCTCATACATAAGATTTGATAGAGATCCCCTACCAAATATAAAGGACAAAATTACAAAAAAAGAGGTTTACGATGGTTTTTTATTGTTTGGAAGACCGTCAAAAAAAAAAGTATTACTTATTAGTCATGGAAAAACTTCTCATATTTCATTCGAAGTTTACAAAAAAAATAAAAATATATTTTTTTTAGTTGATTTAATTCAATCAAAACCATTACCAACTAAATTGATTAGGTTGTTGTCTAGCAATAAAGGCATAATAGTTGTTGATGAACAAAATGTTTATGGAGGACTAGCATCATGCATTCTTGAAAATTGTGCTGAAAGGAGTATTTTAAAAAAAATAAAAACTATATGTTTACCTGATAAGTATATTTATGAAAATGGTGGTCGAGACTATTTGCTTAAAAAATTTAAAATTTCGTATAATGGTATAATAGAAAAATACAAAAAATTTTTTCAATGATCATAAGCAAAACACCATACAGAATTTCTTTTTTTGGAGGAGGAACAGATTATAAGGAATGGTATTCACATTATGGAAGTGAAATTATCTCTACTACAATAGATAAATATATTTATTTATCTTTAAGAAAATTGCCAAAGTTTTTTCCAAACACTAATAGAGTTATATACAGTCAAATTGAAGAAACAGACACATTAGATAAAATAAAACTTAATCCAGTAAAAAAAATACTATTATTTGAAAAATTTAAAAATGGAATTGAGTTTCATTATGATGGTCAAATGCCAGCAAAAAGTGGTGTAGGTTCAAGCTCTGCCTTTGTTGTAGGTTTAGCTAATATTTGCTCAGAAATTAAAAAAAATAAATTAACTAAAAGTAAATTAGCAAAAAAAGCAATTTATTATGAGCAAACAATATTAAAAGAGGTAGTTGGATTACAGGACCAAATAGCCATAAGCCACGGAGGGTTTAATTATATTAAGATTAATAAAAATGGGAATTTTTCTGTAAAGAAAATTTTAGAAAACAAGAAACATAAAAAAAAACTTAATTCAAATTTAATACTTTTATATTCTGGAATTCAGAAATTAACTCAAAATGAGTTGTCAAATTATGTCAAAAATATAAGAACTAAATCAAAACAATTAATGATGGAAAATGTTGAATTAACCAAAGAGGCAAAAAAACAAATAAAAGAACTTAAATTTGATGAATTTGGAAAACTTCTAGACACTTCTTGGGAGGTAAAAAGAAAAATCAGCAAAAGTATATCAAATTCAGCTGTAGATAGTATTTATATAAAAGCAAAAAAATCAGGAGCAATAGGCGGAAAACTTCTTGGAGCAGGTGGAGGAGGATTTATGCTGTTCTATGTACCATCATATAGAAGAAATTTTTTTCTAAAAAAAATGAATTTTCTAACTAATGTAGAATTTAAATTTGAAAATTTAGGCAGTCAAATTGTTTATAAAAATTTAGATGGAGATAGATATGTTTAGCCATAAGTTAATGGAGAATAATATCAATCAAGAAGATATCAAAAAATTGAGAATATTTTTAAAAAATCCTAAAATTTTAACACAATCTACCTATGTAAAATTATTTGAAAAAAAATGGTCCAAATGGCTTGGAGTAAAATATAGTGTTTTTGTAAACTCTGGATCAACTTCAAATTTTATATCTATGTCAATTATAAAAAACCTAAATAAGACATCTAATAAAAATGAAATAATTGTACCACCACTGACATGGATCTCAGATATAAGTTCAATAATTCTTAATAATTTAAAGCCAGTATTTGTCGATATAAATTTAAAAAACTTATGTATGAATGAAGAAGAAATAAAAAAAAAAATTACAAAAAAAACATTAGCTGTCTTTATTACACATGCCCAAGGATTTAATGGTATTTCAAATTCACTAATAAAATTTCTAAAAAAAAAAAAAGTTTATCTAATAGAAGATGTCTGCGAGTCTCATGGAGCGACATATAATAAAAAAAAATTAGGAACTTTTGGATTAATTTCCAATTTCTCTTATTATTATGCTCATCATATGTCTACAATTGAGGGTGGTATGGTTTGCACAAATAATAAAAAAATTTATCAAATGGCAAAAATGTTTAGATCCCACGGGCTTTTGAGAGAGTCAGAAAATAAAGTATTTGAAAATAAGTTAATAAAAAAAAATAAAAATCTTTCTCCAAAATTCATTTTTTTATATCCGACTTTAAACTTTAGAAATAATGAACTTCAGGCAGTAATTGGAATAAATCAAATTAAGAGATTAGATGCAAATAATAAAATAAGAATTAATAATTTTAAATACTATTTGTCTTTGTTAGATAAAAAAAAATATTTTACAAATTTTAATTTAAAAGGATCATGTAATTATGCTTTTCCATTAATATTTAATAAAGCAAATTTTTCTTTTAGAAAAAAATTTGAGAAAAAAATGAAAAAAAATAATATAGAATTTAGAAGAGGAAATGCTGGCGGAGGAAATCAGCTAAGACAACCATATTTATCAAAATATATAAATAAAAAAAATATAAAATCCAAATTTAAAAATGTTGATCATGTTCATTTTTTTGGGTATTACATTGGTAATTATCCATCTCTGAAAAGAAAAAAAATTAAAAAATTATGCAATATAATCAATTCGGTATAAACATATATTATGAAAAAATACATATTTGAAGCATTAAATGAAAATATAGAATTACTTAGTCAAAATAAATCTGCTTACTCGAAAGGAATTATTAAAACTGTTAACATACTTTTTAATGCGACCAAAAAAAATAATACTATCTTTTGGGCTGGGAATGGAGGAAGTGCAGCTGATTGCCAACATATGTCAGCGGAACTAGTTGGTCGATTTGAGAAAGAAAGACCCCCTATAAACTCAATATCTTTGACAACCGATACTTCAGCATTAACAGCAATTAGTAATGACTATGGTTATGAAAATGTATTTTCAAGACAATTAAAAGCAATTGGAAAAAAAAATGATGTGATAATCGCCATTTCAACTTCTGGGAACAGTAAAAATTTAATAAGAGCTTTACAAGTGGCTAAAAAGCTTAAGATAAGATCGATAGCATTGTTAGGAAATAATGGGGGAAAAATTAAGAAATTTGCTGATTATTCTATTATAGTTAATTCAAAAAAAACACCTAGAATACAAGAAGTTCAACACACTTTATGTCATATTATTTGTGGTCTACTTGAAAAAAAAATGGGTTATTAATAATTATCAAAATTAAAATGAAAAAAAAAATTCTAATTACTGGTGCAGCCGGTTATATAGGATCATATTTAACAACTAAATTAGTTTTACTTGGATATAACGTAATAGCACTAGACAATTTATCTTTAAGTAGAAATTCACTTTCACATTTATTTTTATATGAAAATTTTTATTTTGTAGAGGGCGATGTAAGAAATAAAAATTTAATTTCTAAATTAATGAAGGGTGTTGATTTTATAGTACCTTTAGCAGCTCTCGTTGGCGCACCATTATGTGATAAATTTCCTAAATTAACAAAACAAATTAACTTGGATTCTATAAAATTTATTTTAAAAAAAATTAAAAGTAATCAAAAAATTATATACCCAAATACAAATTCTGGTTATGGCATTGGAAAAAAAAATGCTTTTTGTAATGAAAACTCCCCACTAAATCCAATTTCTCTTTATGGAAAAACCAAGGTGCAATCTGAGAAATTAATTTTAAAACATAAAAATTCAGTAGTTTTTAGACTAGCTACAATATTCGGTTTTTCATTTAGAATGAGAACAGACTTACTTGTCAATTTTTTTGTGAAAGAGGCGATAATAAATAATAAAATAGAAATATTTGAGCCTCATTTTAGAAGAAATTTTATACACATTTCCGATATTGCAGACGCTTTTATCTTTGCTTTAAAGAACTTTAAAAAAATGAGAGGAAATATTTATAATTTGGGACTTTCAAATGCAAATTTAACTAAAATCCAATTAGCTAAAGTTATAAAAAAGCAATTAAAGACAACAAAAATTAAAGTTATTAAAAATGCAAGCGATCCAGATAAAAGAGATTACTATGTAAGTAATAAAAAAATTGAGAAAATAGGATTTAAAGCTAAAATTTCTCTGGACCAAGGTATAAAAGAATTGTCGAACCTATATAAAATTAATGATTATAAAGGTAATAAAAATAACTATTAATAAAAATGCTAATTAAGCAAGCCGTTATAGTTTGTGGAGGTCTAGGGTCGAGACTTGGAATAATAACAAAGAAAACTCCCAAACCTCTAATCAAAGTTAATGGAAAAACAGTTATCGAACATATTATAAAAAATCTTAGTAGATTCGGTATATCTGAAGTGCTGCTCCTTTGTGGTTATAAAAATATTTTATTTAAAAAGAAATTCCATAATAAATCTTTTTTTGGAATAAAAATTAAATGTATTATTGAAAAAAAACTTTTGGGAACCTCGGGAGCTTTATTAAATGCAAAAAAATATTTAAAAAATTTTTTTTTGTATTGTAATGGAGATACATTTTTTGACATCAATATTAATGATCTTACCTATAACTTTTTTAAAAAAAAAACAGTTGCATTAATGGCTTTAAAAAAAATCGAAAACAAAAACAGATATGATGGATATAAAATAGATAAAAAAAGTTCTTTAATTTTAGAACAAAGAAATAACTCTAAACATATAAATTCTGGAATTATAATCTTTTCAAAAAAAATTATAAATTATTTAATAACTGAAGCTTCTCTTGAAAAAAATGTTTTTCCAAAACTTATTTTAAAAAGAAAAATTACAGGGAAAATTTATACAGATGATTTTATTGATATGGGTATAAAAAAAGATTTAAAAAAAATGAAAAATTTTTTAAAAAAAATAAATTTCAAACCTGCATTATTTATAGATAGGGACGGTGTAATTAATAAGGATACTGGTTATCTTTTTAAAAAAAAAGATTTTATATGGAGAAGAAATATATTTAATTTTGTTAAAAAATTTAACGATAAGAATTACTACATTTTTGTTATTACTAATCAATCCGGAATTGGCAGAGGATATTATTCTGAAAAAGATATGAAGTCTCTTCATTTATGGATGAATAACTTTTTTTTAAAAAACGGTGCCCATATTGATGAATTTTTTTATGCTCCGTATTACAAGTACTCAAAAAAAAAAAATTATAGGAAAAATAAGAAATTAAGAAAACCAAATATTGGCATGATTAAATTGGCTAAAAAAAAGTGGAATATTGATACTAAAAATTCATTATTAATTGGAGATCAAGATACTGATAAATTAACAGCAATAAATGCAGGAATAAAATATAAAATTATAAAATTTCAAAAAATGTTAAAATGAATAGTATATCCATGATTGTTGGAGGGACCGGTCAATTTGGAATCTCTTTAGCAAAAAAGTTGTATAAAACAAACAAGGTAATAATAACCACAAGGTCTATAAAAAAATCAAAAAATAAATTAAAAAAATTAAAAAATGTTAAGATTGTAAAATTAAATATTCTTAAAAAAATTGAAATCAAAAAGTTATTACTTAAATTTAAACCTAAAGAAATTTTTTATTTTGCTGGACAAAGTTCACCCGCGCTATCTTTTAAAAACCCTAAAGATACCTATTTGAGTAATTTTATAGGCTGTAAAAATTTTTTAGAGGTTATTTTTTCTAATAATTTAAAATGTAAATTTATAAACTCTAGTTCTTGCGATATTTATGGAAATGCAGGAAGAAGCATAAACCTTAAAACAAAAAAAACCCCTATTAGTCCTTATGGAAAATCAAAATTAGCTTCATTTAATATCACAAAAAAATTTAGAGAAAAAAAAAATTTATTAACCTATAATGCTATAATATTTAATACAGAGTCTATTTATAGAAATAGAAGTTTTTTAATTCCAAAAATTTGTATGTCAGCAATAATGGCCTATAAAATGAAAAAAAAAACTGGCTTTGGTAATTTGAATGTTTCAAGAGAATGGAATTGGTGTCCAGAACAATGTGATGCGATAATTAAATTTATAAAAAAAAAACCTCAGGATTTTATTCTTTCAAATGGAAAAATATTTTCAGCACTAAAAATGTTAGAGTTTGCATTTAGTTATTTTAATTTGGATTATAGAAAATATATTTTTTTTGACAAAAAATATTTAAGAAAAAAGGATATAAATTATATAAAATCTGATCCCAAACTATCATTAAAAAAAAACAAGATTTACGGAAAGAAATTAATTTATAGATTAATCAATCACTATCTCAATTCTTGATTATTAAACTTTTAGTAATTTACCATCTTCAATTTTAAAAATTTTATCACAATTCTTTAATAAACTTTCCTTGTGAGTTACAATGATAATTGTTTTATTTTCTCTAAGATCATAAATATTTTTTATAATCTGTTCTTCTGTTTTATCGTCCAATGAGTTTGTAGCTTCATCAAATATAATTAAATCTGGATCTTGGTACAATGCCCTTGCTATTGCAAGTCTCTGTGCTTGACCACCAGAAATTTGTTTTCCATCAGAACCTACAATTGTATTAATCTTTTCTGGCAACAAATTTACTAAATTTTCTAAAGAAACATTTCTAATAACTTTTGTAAGTTTTTCATCATCTTGATTTTCTCCGAATAAAATATTTGCACAAATTGTATCATCAAGTATAGAAAAATTTTGTGGCACATATCCAATCTTTTTTTGCCAAGATTTTTTGTTTAATTTTAAATCTTTATTATCAATACTTATTATTCCAACATCTGGTTCTATTAATCCCATTATAATTTTAATTAATGTACTTTTTCCAGAACCCGTTTTCCCAATTATTCCAACAATATCGTATTTATTAATTTTTAAGTTAATATTTTTGAGTTCTGTTTTTCTATTTTTGTATTTAAAAGATATATTTTTTAGTTCCAGAGTATTTTCAAAACTTGTCTCTTGCTCATTATTTTGATAGCTATCTATGTCTTTATTACTTTCTAAAATTTCGTTATAAATTTGATCTACCGAAACCTGTCCTTGTATTAAAGTTATCCTATTTAAAAGTATAGCATTTAATGATGGATATATTCTTAGAGCTGCAAAAAAATATAATGCAACTATTGGAATCAATGCAACTAACTCTAATTTTAGAAACAAAGCATAAAAAACAGAACCACAAGCTAAAAAAACAATGAAAAATTCAATAAAAATTTTAGGTAATTTGTTAATTATATCAAATAAAAAATTTGATTGAAATTCTTTGGTAATTGATTTTGTAAATATATCAAGAAAGTATTTTGATTTATCGTATAATTTTACCTCAGTTATTGAGTTCAAAATTTGATTAATAATTTTACTTTTTTCTCCTCTTTCAAAGAAGGATATCTTGGCTGTTTTAGACAATCGAGATGAAAAAATTTTTAAATAAATAAATGCAAATAATGTTGATACTAAAATAATTAACACAGTGATTTTATAATTTGCAAAAAATAAAAGCAAACAGATTAAAGAAATTTGAACAATTTCTTTAATTAAAATTGCAAAAGATTTAAAATAAGCGATTGTTGCATTAACTTCTGATGTAACATTTCTTCCCAAAATTAAAGGATTATTTGAACTATGAAATAAATAATTTTTTCTTAAATATAATCCAGTTAATTTAGAGCTCAATCTAATCTTGGTGTTGTTAAAAAATTTGGCCTCAAAAAAATGAAAAACGATACTATAAATAAATTTTATTAAAAAAAAAAATAACAAAACAAAAGTAAAGTATAAAATTATATTTCCACTATTAAATAATAATTTACTAAATTCATAAAGTTGCTTATTAAATTTTAATTGCTCTAATAAAAGGTTTGTATCTAAAATAATAGTAAAATAAGCAGGTATTAATCCTACACTCATTGTTTCTAGAATACTAATAATAACAAATGCAAAAAAGTATATTTTAAAATAATTTATTTCTTTTTTTTCTAAGATAGTTGAGATTTTATGTAAATTATCTTTAATCATTTAAAATTATTTTAATTAATTTTTCACATAATAATAATTGTCCATTTCTATTGAGATGAAACCCGTCAGAAGTAAAATTCGAAATATTTTTTATTTCTTGTAATTCTATAAAACTATTTTTTAAAACTTCTTTTAGCATATTATTGTAATCATTTATTCTTTGTGATGTATTTGGTCTATCTTGATCAATTTTTTCATCGCTATATATTTCCAACCATAAAATTTTAGAATAATTAAATAAACTTTTAAATTTTATAACTTGCTGTCTTAAATCTTCCATCGAAACTTTTGGTGTCGATTTTAATCTTACTAAATTTTTATTATATATAAACTTTTCTTTAACTATTTTTTTGTTTATATTGAATTTTGATAAAATCCTATAAATTAATTGTGCTTTATTGTTCTTTATTAATTGAGATTTTGTATCATTAATACCAGAATGCACAATTATGAAATTAGGTTTCCAATTAGTATAATATGGAATAGAATAGTTTAATAATTCTGGAGTCGTAATTCCCCCAATGTTCATCATTTGAATATCAAAATTTTTTAGTTTTTTTTGTAAGTGAAATACATAGGTGTCTTCAACAGTAACAATATCATTGTCTGAAGCATTATATCTTGGTAAGCAATTTGAATCTCCAATTATAAGTAATTTTTTATTATGCATGGTAGCTTTTAATAGTTGCCAATAAAATTTTAAAAGATGTTAAGGTTTCTGGTTCTCCTTCCTTAAATTTTAATTTAAATTCTTTTTCTATATTAGCTACCAATTTATAATGACTCAAAGAATCCCATTGTTTAATTTTATTAATTGATGATGTCTCTTGTATTTCAGAAATTTTACAGTTAAAGGTTTTTGCAATAATTTTTTTTAGTTTATTTTCCATAATAAAACTATAAGTTAATTATATATTCAATAACTAGTTGTAATGATAGAAAAAAAAGCATTAAAATTTTGGTTTGAAAAATCGAATTTAATTAATTGGAAAAAAAAACCAAAAAAAATAATTAAAATTAAAAAAAACAAATTTCAATGGTTTCCTGATGGAACTCTTAATGTTGCAGAAAATTGCATAGGAAGCAATATAAAAAAAGGAATGGGAAATAAAAATGCAATTATTTACTTAAAAGAAAACGGAGAGGAGCAATGTATAAGTTATAATCAACTTAACATCTTGGTGAAAAATTTTTCTTACTTTATAAGTAAAAATCTGAGAATTAAAAATTCCCATGTCATGATACATGGTAGTGCATCTCTTGAGATAGCTGTATCTATGTTAGCATGCGCAAATATGGGTTTAAATCACTGTGTTATATTTGAAGAATTAGAAAAAGAAGCAATTTTAAAAAGAATGAATATTGTTAAGCCTAAGCTTTTTATTTCAAAAACTTCTAATAAAAAATTAATTAATTTCTTTAAAAAACAAAAAAAAAATAATGACTATAAATTATTGTTATTTGGGAAGAATGGAAATATTACTTTGAAAGATTTTACTAAAATAAATTATTATAAAAAAAAAAATTTTAAATATTTTAAAAGTAACAATAAACTTTTTACTTTATTTACATCAGGTTCTACAGGAGATCCCAAAGGAATAATTCATTCTAGCGCAGGCTATTTAATTTATGCAAAATACACTTGTATAAAGCAATTTGGAATAAATAAAAATTCAACATTTTTGTGCGCTTCCGATGCCGGTTGGATAAATGGTCATACCTATTCTTTGTATGGTCCACTATCTATAGGAGCCACAACAGTTATTTTAGAAAAACCAACAATGATATTAAATACTAATAAATTAAAAAATTATTTATTAAAGTACAGGGTAGCTATTTTATATCTGCCAGTAACATTAATTAGGATGTTAAAAGCCTATAATATTAATCTTAAAATTAAATCTGCAGCACTAAAAACACTTGGATCAATGGGTGAACCACTTGCAAAAAATGTAGCGTCTTGGTTTGCGAAAGCATTTAATTTAAAAAATAAATCAATAGTAAATACTTATTTTCAAACTGAAACTGGAGGAATAATCTGCTCCCCTAGATATAATCAAAAAAGCAATACCTTTGGGACTGTGGGCAAACCAATAAATAAAAATATTAAATTAAATTTAAAGAAATATTCTTCAAAAAAAAGTAATATTGAAAATTATCTTAAAATAAAAAATATTTGGCCAGGATGTATGATTGATGTTTGTAATGGAGAAAAGATTTGGAAAAAGTATTGGGATAATAAAAATAACTTTAATTTGTTTGATGTGGCTTCATTAGATAAAAATAACAACATATTAATACATGGAAGAAACGATGATGTAATAAATATTAGAGGTCACAGAGTAGGATCTGGAGAAATTGAGTCAACAATTTTAGAAATCGATGAAATTTCTGAGGCATGTGCAATCCCCATAGAAGACACAATAGAAGGCAACAGATTATGTATTTTCTGCGTCTCAAAAAAAAGCAACTTTAAAGTAAAACAGAAAATTATTATAAAATTAAATAATTCTTTTGGCTCTTTTGCTATACCAAAAGAAGTATTTTTTGTTAATGCTTTACCCAAAACAAGAAGTGGAAAAATTACGAGAAGAATATTAAGAATAATGTTAAATAAATCAAAAGAAAATTTAGGAGATATGAGTACTATTCTAGATAAAAAACCTATATTAGATATACAGAAAAAAATTAATAAATATTTTCTAAGAGTGTTTTAATCGTGAAAAAAATTTCAAAGTATTCAAAAATTTTTATTGCAGGTCACAAAGGGATGGTTGGTTCAGCAATATACAGAAAATTACAATCAAGCGGTTATAAGAAAATACTTGTTAAAAATAAAAAAATATTAAACTTGCTTGATCAAAAAAAAACATTTAGTTTTTTGAAGAAACATAAACCAGATCTAGTAATAATTGCAGCGGCAAGAGTAGGTGGAATAAATGCAAATTTA
>MDTB01172408.1_pt1 | contig 13770 bp, 18 predicted proteins | sample 811161 | NCBI WGS metagenome assembly MDTB01 (sample SAMN05326650, study PRJNA326480) | marine metagenome | isolation source: seawater | place: Mediterranean Sea | collected 2009
AAAGAGGAAGCCAATATAGAAAAATTCTGTGATGGTGATTTTTGTGATACCGAAGTTGTTTCTACGACGGGTGACAACGACGACCAAGAATACGCAAATTAGGTTATTGGGGCTGTAGTTCAGTTGGGAGAACGCTTCCCTTGCACGGAAGAGGTCGCTGGTTCAAATCCAGTCAGCTCCACGAAAAAAAAGCTTGACTTGTTCAAGTTTTATTGTTATATTTACATATCGAAAATGGGGATTTTACAATCTAGATGTATCAAAATATATTCTACGATAGAAGATTAAATACAATGCATATTTGGGATGACAAGTTTGGTCATCAAACATTCAGATACAAAAAGTATGCTTACACGAAAAGTAAAGCGGGGACTTATATCTCACTCTATGGTGATAGATTAAAACGAATTACCAAATGGGAGAAAGAACAATCCGATTTATTTGAATCAGATGTAAATCCTGAGATAAGAGTGTTGGTTGATAACTACACAAATTCTGATGATGTGTCTCAAGGTCATCGTTTAATGATATTTGATATTGAGGTTGAGGTAACCGATGGTTTTCCAGACGTAATGAAAGCTGAGAATACCGTGACATCGATTGCATTCAATGACCCAAGAACCGATGATTATTTTTGTTACGTGTTAGACCCAACTGATAAATTAGGTTTAGGTGAAACAAGAACTAAAGTAACCACAACAGATACCACTATTTCATATCAAGATGAATACGACTTGTTAAATGCTTTTTTTATGAAATATATGGAAATAAAACCAACGATATTGACAGGTTGGAATGTAGAATTTTTCGATGTTCCTTATCTATACAACAGAGTATCTAATGTTTTGGGTAGTAATATAGCAGACCTATTGTCACCCATCAGAAATGTTCAATGGTCTGATTTTAAAAAAAGATATAAGATAGCTGGTGTAAGTATATTGGATTACCTACCGTTGTACAAACTATTCACTTTTTCACAAAGGGTTTCATATAGATTAGATGCCATAGGTGAACTAGAGGTAGGAGAAAAAAAGGTTGAATACGAAGGTACACTCAATGATTTATATGAAAACGACTTGGATAAATTTGTAAGATATAATATTCAAGACGTTAGACTAGTAAAAAAATTAAACGATAAGTTGGATTTTATAGAGATTGCTCGTGGTATAGCACACCTTGGTCATTGTCCTTATGAAGATGTGTTCATGAGTTCTAGATATTTAGAGGGTGCTATTTTAGTTTATTTGAAAAAACAAGGTATCATAGCTCCAAACAAACCTAAACGACCAAAGGTGTTTACTAACGATAAGTTTGTTGGTGCCTTTGTCCAAGACCCACAGAAGGGTAAACATGATTGGGTTTATGATTTGGACATAACATCAATGTATCCGTCTTGTATCATGTCGTTGAATATATCACCAGAGACAAAAATTGGTAAGATTATAGGATGGGAGCCTGAAGAGTATCTGAGTAAAGGTAATAAGAAGACATATACGATTGAACAGAATAAAAAAGAGATGGGTAAGTTTACCGAGACCGAGTTGGGTAACTTTCTCAAAGGTCGTAATGTTGGTGTTGCTTCAAATGGTGTGATGTATAGAACCGATAAAGATGGATTGTTACCAGCTTTACTTCGAAAGTGGTTTGATGAAAGAGTTGAGTATAGAAAGTTATCGAAAAAATTTCATGAACAAGGAGATAAAGACAAGTCAGAATATTTCGATAGAAGACAATATTTACAGAAGATTCTGTTGAACTCTCTCTATGGTGTGTTGGGGTTACCCGTATTCAGGTTTTATGACTTGGACAATGCAGAAGCGGTTACATACACAGGTCAGGCATTAATTAAGTTTACTAAGAAGATTGCTAATAACTTTTACAATAAAGAACTTGGTAACCAAAAAGATTATTGTATCTACATCGATACCGACTCAGTATTCTATTCTGCTACACCGATAGTACAAAAAAGACATCCCAACTTTGACATCAGAGATGAAGATAAGATGTCCAAAGAAATTCTCAACATAGCCAGTGAGGTACAAGATTATTTGAATAATGGTTACGATTACTTCGCTAAGAAGTTCTGTAACATAGATAAACATAGATTTGATATCAAACAAGAGGTCATCGCTAAGAGTGGACTGTTTGTGACGAAGAAAAGATATGGATTGAAAATCATCAACGATAACGGTAAAAAGGTTAATAAGATGATGGTTAAAGGGTTGGATACCGTGAGGTCTAGTTTCCCATCCGCGATGAGAGATATGTTGAGTAAATTATTAGAGGACATTCTGATGGATGTACCAAAGGATAAATTAGATAAATTTATTATAAACTTTAAAAATAGTATGAAGCTCATGGATGTCGATAAGGTGTCTATTCCGACCGGTGTCAAAAACTTGACAAAGTTCCTTGAAGATTCAGAGGGTAAGTTTTTGAGCTACAGAAAAGGAACACCAGTTCATGTAAAAGCTTCAATAGCATATAACGGTTTATTAAAACATTTCAATCAACATAATCGGTACGAGGGTATCACGAATGGTAGTAAAGTTAAATGGTTATATCTAAAGGATAATCAATTCGGTCTAGACACAATAGCTTATAAGGGATATGAAGACCCACCAGAGATAATGAGTTTTATAAAACAATTTATAAATCATAAAAAGCTATACAATCAAGCTTTACATAAAAAAATTATGATGTTGTATCAAGCCATGAGATGGGATGAACCAACCGATTCGACAAAAACTATAGAAAGATTTTTTTGATTTTCAACAAACAAACTAATATATATATGTATATATGGTTATTAAATTAAGGAGTTATAATGAATAAACAAAGACTAACTAGATTCATTCAAAAATACTATTTGAACGGTACGGTAAATTCAATCGTGTTGAAAAGTAGTTCTGATAATTTATCCGCTCGATTTATATCTGGTGATAAAACTTTATTAGGTGAACTCAGCTTGGATAAATCACAGATAGAAGATTGTGAAATAGGTGTTTATAATACCGAACAATTATCGAAATTACTATCAGTATTAGATGACGATATTAATGTTTCAATAAATAAAGCTGGTGAGAAAGCGATATCGTTAAAAGTATCGGATGCTCATTCTTCAGTCAATTATATGTTGAGCGATGTATCTGTAATCAACAAACCACCACAGCTAAAACAAGTGCCAGACTTTCATGTCGACATAGATGTCACACCACAGTTTATAAATAAATTTATTGCTGGTAAGGGTGCATTGTCTGATACAGATAACTTTACGGTAATCACAGATGGGACTGATACTAAGCTTGTTATCGGTCATTCATCGGTCAACACCAATAGAGTTACAATACCTGTGACAACATCAAAATGTAAAGATATAGATAATGTATCTTTCAACGCTAATGTCTTCAAAGAAGTATTATCCGCTAATAAAGAATGTGAGAGTGCTAAGTTAGAGGTTAGTGGAGATGGGTTATCTCGTATAACGTTCAAGATTGACGATTATGTTTCAACTTATTATTTAGTTTCAGTTCAAGATGTAGACTAATGTATTTAGAATATTTCGATAAATTCTTAAACATGGAGCCCTACCTTTCTATTGATGAGAAAGAATGGGAACACATAAAGAATACATTTGATAAGGAAGATGTAAAGGAAAGTTTAGCTAAGGTTGCTATGACTTATGAAATCCCTTATGCGGAGATATCTAAGAAAGATGCACATCGTGATTATCTAAGATTGAAAGGCATGAAACATACTGATATTTTAGTCGATGGTGAGTGGTTTGCTCGTGAAGGTACGGAGTATAGATATGGGTTATCATTCCAAGGTAAACAACAATACTTTCGTAGGATTAATAGCGGTAACCAATCAAGTAATTACTTTCAACAAGCAAACAGATGGTCAGTAGATGGTTCGGTTTCACCAGGTCCACAGAGAACTTGGGGTAATGAAAAGTTTATGACAAGTCTCATGGGTTCAGCCTACTCGTTGAAGTTACCGAAGATAAATCGTAATGTGCTTAGGACAATGATTGGTTTGAGAAAGTACATATGTGCTCAGTTCAAACCAAATGTTTCTAAAGTTTTATACGATAAGTTGAATAGTAAAAATATACTAGACTTCAGTGCAGGTTGGGGAGATAGATTGGCTGGTTTTTACGCAAGTGAAACTGCTGAATATTATGTTGGTGTCGACCCTCGTAAAGAGAATCATCCGATATACCATCAACAGTCAAAGTTCTATGATAAACATAAATCAATATTCGAACCTGATAAAACTTGTGAGTTTATATGTAAGCCTGCTGAAGATGTAGACTTTACAAAGTATGAAGATACATTCGATACAGTATTTACATCACCACCTTACTTCAATGTTGAAAGATATAGCTATGATGATACACAGAGTTGGGTGAAGTATAAAGAGATAGATGAATGGAACGAAAACTTTCTACAGCAGACCTTGAAAAATTTATGGTGTTCTGTGAAAAGTGGTGGATACTTATTAGTAAACATATCAGATGTTTATTCTAGTTCTAAATCGTCTAAGAGTTGGTTGGAAATATGTAACCCTATGAATGATTTCCTATCAACATTTACTGATTCAGAATATCAAGGTTGTATTGGGATGGAACTAGCGAAACGACCCAATAGTGGTGGAGCTGGTACGGCCAAGTCAGAAGATTACACACAAGAAGCTTTAAATAAAGCAGAAGAAACTAAAGACAAAACATTTTGTGAACCAATTTGGATATGGAGAAAAATTTGAGTAATACATTATGGGTAGAGAAGTATCGGCCTAATAATATAGATACTTATATTGGGAACGAACATCTCAAGGATAAGGTATCTGTTTACCTTGAGAGTGGAGACTTACCACACCTTTTATTATTTGGGAAAGCCGGTACAGGTAAGACCACTCTCGCTAAAATACTAGTAAACAATATAGAATGTGATTATCTTTACATCAATGCGTCTGATGAAAACAATGTGGATACGGTTAGGAACAAGGTGAAGAACTTCGCATCCACGATGGGTTTTAAAGATTACAAGATAATAATATTAGACGAGTGTGATTATATCACACCAAATGCTCAGGCAGCTCTTCGTAATCTTATGGAGACTTTCTCTAAACATTGTAGGTTTATCCTTACTTGTAACTTCGTAGAGAGAATAATCGACCCGATACAAAGTCGTTGTCAATCCTTTCAAATCATACCACCATCGAAGAAGGAAGTGGCTAAACACATACACAATATATTGTTACAAGAAAACGTGATGTCAGATATGAAAGATTTAAAAGTGCTAATCGATAGTGGTTATCCTGATATTCGTAGAGTGATAAACGCGGCACAAAGAAATGTTGTGAAGGGTAAATTGAAATTAGATACGACGAGTATTATACAGAACGATTATAAATTAAAGTTACTGAAGATTTTAAAAACACAAGATAAGAAAACAGCATTCAAAGACATTAGACAACTTTTGTTAGATAACAAGATTACAGACTTTGCTGATTTGTTTAGATTGATGTATGATGAGGTAGATGATTGGGGTAAAGGTCATGTGGCGGAGTGTATTTTGATTATAGCACGATATGAATTATCCGATACTCAGGTAGTCGACAAGGAGATAAACGCTATGGCAATGTTAATAGAATTATTAGGAGTGATAAAATGAGTACGAAACCAATGAAACCAATAAAGACACCACAGAAGAAACTGAACATAAAAGATACCGAATCACTCACGTGTGATGATTGTGGTAATTATCTGTTTATACAATCTTATTTTATAAGAAGAGTATCACCAATCGTATCCCCAACAGGTCAAGAAGCGTTAATACCAATAGAGGTGTTTAGTTGTGGTAACTGTGGTAAAGTTCCAGACAATATGATGCCTAAGGGTGATGAGTAAAGATACAGGTGCTGGTAAAGGTGATAAATTACGGAGAGGTATAACTCAAGATGAGTGGGAAGAGAAGTGGGAAAAAATCTTTGGTAAAAAGAAAAAGTCTGTTCGACCACATAAATCAGATAACATCAGTTCAGAATCCTAACTATTGGGATGAGATATCCGATGAAGACAAAAAGTCTTGGTCGAACTATATGGTGAACAGATTTCTATCCATGAACTCTGATTGGATGGAATTAGTGAATGAATTACAAAAATATAACTTACAACCAAAAGAGTTATATAAACTTTATATCAACATATTACCAAAAGGTAAGCGTTGGTTGAAATACATAAAAGGGAGAAATGATATGGATTATCCAGAATGGTTAATTAATGTTGTCAGAAATAGCGATAAGTGTAGTAGAAAAGAAGCCATACAAGCTGTAGATATGTTGATGCTTACAGAGGGTGGAATGATGGAACTTGGTGAACTAGGTAGAAAATGGGGTATCGAAGAGAAAAAAATAAAAGATGCTGGACTCAACGTTGTCGGTAGTATAAACGATGGAAATTTATAAAAAAACACTTGACTTGTATAGGATTTTCTGTGTATATTTAACTGTAAATTGGAGTGATATATGAAAGTTATAAGTGACAACTCAAAGGGTACTTCTAGACATAATGTTAATGTTGTAAAACATATGGAAGATAAGTATCCTGAGATGACATCAGAGTTTAAAAAAATACAAAAAGAACAATATGAATTGTTTCTTCATAAACAACATGATTACGGCCCCCAAAATATTGCGGTTGGTCAAGCATTAGTTAATGAAGAGGAGAAGAGATTATCTCTTATGGGTGTTTGGTTTAGGATTAACGATAAAGTAGAACGTATAAAAACGATACTGATGAGAGGTGACAATGGTTCACTTAAGGGTGAGGGTTTGGTAGATAGTTATTCAGATATATCAAATTACGGAGTTATGGCTCAAGTCGTCGCAAGAGGAAAGTGGGCTAAGTGAAGCGAATAAGTTATAGTCAATATTCATTGTGGAGACAATGTCCTTACCAATGGAAGTTACAATATGTCGATGGTATAAAAGATTATACTGATAGTATACATACTATGTTTGGTACATCAATGCACGAAGTTCTTCAAACTTACTTAACGGTTATGTATAATGATACTGTTAAGATGGCTGATGCACTTCCTTTAGAAAAGATGTTATTACATAGAATGAAATATAACTACACTAAAGCAATGGAAAGAAATGGTGGAGAAGTTTTTTGTGAACAAAATGACATGGAAGAATTTTACAAACACGGTTTATTAATTCTAGATTTCTTTAAAAAACGTAGACAAGATTATTTTAGTAAAAAGGGATATGAACTAAAAGGTATTGAGGTTCCTATAAATCATAACTTATCAGACAATATGAAATTTATTGGATATGTTGATGTTTTGTTATATGATAAGATACGAGATAAGTATAAGATTATTGATATAAAAACATCAACTATAGGTTGGAATAAATATGTAAAGGCTGATACTAACAAGACAGACCAATTATTATTATACAAACAATTTTATGCTAAACAATTTAACTTACCACTTGATAAGGTAGAAGTAGAATACTTTATAGTGAAGAGAAAGTTATATGAAAACCTAGACTTTCCTCAGAAAAGAGTACAGAAGTTTGTACCAGCTAATGGTACACCAAGTATAAATAAAATGGTTGGTAGGTTCAAGGAGTTTTTAGATGCAACTTATGATGTAAGTGGTAAAGTAAAAGAAGTTCACTATGATAAATGTGTAGGTAAGTGTAAAGCTTTCAATAAATGTAAAGATTTATAATTATTGTTGATAGGAGATAATCATGAAGATAAGTTTAAGAATAGATTTAAGTAGTTTTATTAATACAGACTATGAAAATAATATAATAAATAAATTAGATGAAATACATAAAGATAATATAAAATATTATACTACTTTATGGTATAGAGATGGTGCAGTTTCACCTGAAGATATCAATAAGTTTTTATTGAAATATGAAAAGAAATTACATCTTAAAACAAAAATTGTAGTTGATAACAAATTAAAACCTAATGATTTTATTTGGTATGATATAACGAAAAGAGATGATATCAATCATAAACAACAAATTAGATTTCAACATGTATTCAACAATACGAAACAACTATTTGAAGCTTTAAATAATTTTCATTCAACTGCTAAATTTTGTTTATCCGATAAACCAGCTAAGAAACAAAAAAGAAATGACTATGAGGATTAAAGTTGGTATTGTCGGTAGTCGTAAATATACCGATAAAAGGAAAATTAAAGATTTAATATTTGATATTAAGAACAAACATGGTAATGAGGTCGAGGTTGTTAGCGGTGGACAAAAAGATGGGGCTGATGGTCTGGCTAAAAAATACGCATTAGAATTTGATTTGAAATACACCGAGTTTCCACCAGCACATTACAACCATAATATGCATTGTATCAGACCTAGAGGGGAATACAATAAACCATATTATGTTTCAAATTATTTCAAACGAAATAAACAGATAGCGGAATACTCAAATATTATAGTGGCTTTCATACCAGAAGGTATGGAGTCTAAAGGGACGATGGATACGATTAAACATGCCGAGAAGTTAAAAAAGTTGATTAAAATAATTAATTAGTATATACTTATATATGTATATACAAGAGGTTCTATTATGAAATACAAATTAACATCTGTAAAGTTATTAGAGGATTTATATAAAAAGTTTAAATATAAATCGTTATCAAATGAATTTACATTACAAAAGCTCGTTAACAGGTCAATGGATTTATATCTGATTGACGACGAATTCAAACAACAAATACATGATTGGAAAAACCTTAAACCTAGTGGGAGTAGATTATGAGGACTGATATAATAAATGCTAGTAAGTTACACTTCAAAGCACACATAGAGAAACATAGAGTAAATATTGAAAATCTTCTTGAGAATCCAAGAGGTGTTGCCGAACATCCTGATATAATGGATACGATAGAAAAGGAATTAGAAATTATTGCTGAATATGATGATAAGTTGAACGCGTTGGTAAAATATTTTGATGATAATCCAAAGGGAGTTTTGAATGGCTAAAAGAAAGATACTTCTATTATCCGATGATTTAAGAATGAATTCAGGCGTTGGTACAATGTCAAGAGAATTCGTCATAGGGACTCTAAATCATTATGATTGGATACAGGTCGGTGGTGCAATAAAACATCCTGATGAAGGTAAAGTGATTAATATGGATGAATCTGTGGCAAAGGAATCAGGTGTTGAAGATGCAAAATTAACAATCTATCCGGTGAGTGGTTATGGTAATCCTGATTTAATTCGTACAATAATCGATAAACATCAGATAGATGGGATTCTTCATTATACAGACCCAAGATTTTGGGGATGGTTATATGAGATGGAACACGAGATTAGACAGAATATTCCAATATACTATTACAACATTTGGGATGATTGGCCAGCCCCACATTACAATGAAAACTTTTATGAATCCTGTGACCTAATAATGAACATATCGAAACAGACTGTTTCAATAGTGAAAGAGGTAGCGAAAAGAAAACCAAGAACGGATTGGGATTGTACATATCTACCACATGGTGTGAATGAAAAACAATTCTATCCTGTGAATAAATTTTCCGATGAATTCAAACAAGTAGAATCAATGAGAAAACAATTAACGGATGAAAACATCGAGTTCATTGTGTTCTATAACAATAGAAATATTAGACGTAAGTTACCAGGTGATGTCATAATGGCATTCAAACATTTCTGTGACCAATTATCAAAAGAAGAAGCATCTAAATGTTGTCTGTTAATGCATACGCAACCTCGTGATGATAACGGTACTGATTTACCTGTCGTCGCTAAAACCTTAGCACCAGACTACAAGGTATACTTTAGTGACCAAAAATTATCAACCCAACAATTAAATTATTTATATAATATGTCAGACCTAACTATTAACATGGCTTCAAATGAGGGTTTTGGATTGGGTACTTGTGAATCTTTGATGACAGGTACACCGATAATCGTCAATGTTACAGGTGGATTACAAGACCAATGTGGATTCAAACTTAATGGTAAGTTCGTGACATATAAAGATTATGAGGAAATTAAATCATTCCATGATGATACGAAATGGAAGAATAATTCTGATTTGACTTGGGGGGATTGGGTCAAACCAATTTGGCCATCTAACCGTTCTCTTCAAGGTTCGATACCAACACCGTATATTTTTGACGACAGATGTAGATGGGATGATGCGGGTAATGCCATAAAAGAATGGTATGATGAAGGTCAAGATAAAAGAGAAGAGTGTGGATTGAAAGGACATGAGTTTGTTAGTGGTGATGAGTCGATGCAAAGTGTAAGATGGATGAGTAAAAACTTTATCGACCAAATGGATACAGCTTTTGAAAAGTGGACACCAAGAAAACGTTATAGTATTTTTAAAGCATAAGGAGAAAAAGATGCCTACAAGAAATAAAACAAAAAGAACATATCGTAAAAAAAATATCGATGGAAACTTTCGTGGTTCGGAGGATATTTTTTTTAGAAAAGTCCGTGACGGATTTATAGAATTTTTAAAAAGTCCATTTAAATAGAGGTATATATGAGTAAACCATTATGTTTAGTGACTGCACCAGTTGCAACTAGAAGTGGATATGGTGCACATAGTAGAGATATAGTTCGTTCATTGATAGCTCTCGATAGATACGATGTAAAGATATGGTCTGTACGTTGGGGTAATACACCGATGAACGCCCTTGATAAAGACGACCCTAATGATGTTCCGATTATTGAAAGATTATTATCCGAACCTAATTTAGCATCACAACCAGAACTTCACATCCACATTGTGATACCAATTGAGTTTCAACCGATAGCAAAATACAATATAGGTATAACAGCTGGATTGGAAACCACTGCATGTCCACCAGAATGGATACAAGGTATGAACAGAATGAATTTAAATATCGTACCATCAAATTTTGTCAAGAATGTTTTGGGTACGGTTAAGTTCGATATTCAAAATGACCAAACAGGTGAAAAACAAGGTGTTCTAAAAAATGAAAAACCAATCGAGGTTTTATTTGAAGGAGCAGATACAAATATTTTCAAAAAAACAGATGAGTTTACAAAAGATTTTGTGGACGAGATGTCCCAAGTTGATGATGAATTTTGTTTCCTATACGTTGGACATTGGTTACAAGGTGGTATCGGTAAGGATAGAAAAGACACCGCAATGTTGATTAAAGTTTTTTGTGAAACTTTCAAAAACATGAAGACCCAACCAGCATTAGTTATGAAAACAAGTTCTGCTGGTTTTTCAGTCATTGATAGAGAAAATATGTTGAGTAAAATCAATGAGATAAAATCACAGATTAACGGTAAGTGTCCTAATATCTATTTAGTTCATGGTGACTTTACAGATGATGAGATGAACGGATTATATAATCATCCAAAGGTGAAGGCACATATTTCTTTCACACATGGTGAGGGTTTTGGTAGACCGTTGTTAGAGGCCAGTCTATCAGAAAAACCAGTCATCGCTTCTAATTGGAGTGGTCACTTAGATTTTCTTGATTCGAAATATTCGGTATTACTTGAAGGGTCATTTGAAAAAGTTCAAAAAGGTTCTTTTCCTGACCAATTTTTTGTTGAGGGTTCGGAATGGTTTACCGTTAATTATCAGAAAGCTTCTCAGACTCTTAGAAAAGTATATCGTAGTTATAAAAAATACACAGCCAATGCGAAAAGATTATCGTTGAATAATAGTAAGAATTTTTCATTGAACAGAATGACAGAGGAGTTTGGAAAAATTCTCGATAGACACGTACCAGAGTTTCCGAAACAAGTAGAATTAAAGTTACCGAAACTAAAAAAGGTAAGTTCCGAAGAACCTAAGAAACTTAAACTACCAAAACTAAAAAAGGTGAACTAAATGGAGAGAGTGATAACGTGTCCACATTGTCTAGACACTAATAATTGTTTCGAAGACGTTCAATCAAATTTCAGCTCTTACCTTTGTTTCAATTGTGGTTACATGAGTGATTCAAGGTATGAAATCGGTAACTTACAGTTGGTTGATAATATGAAAAAATCACCACAGTTAGTTAGGGAATCACAATTCGAAGATAAAGAACGTAATATAATATGGTTTCCATCGGTGATAAACATGGGTGCCTTGGGTATTATTTTTCCTGAAGGTGAGGTTAACGATTATGTTTGGAGATACGCGAAAGTCGTATCTATACCAGAATCCGATAGACATAAATATGACAATCATAATCAAAGGCTTGATGTTGAAAACGCACAGACCTTTGAGAAAGAAGATTTCATGGGAGCTTGTAAAGCGATGGGTATCACAGAAAGATTAGACAATGCCTAAACAAATATATAATTGGAGTAAAGTATCCGCTGGTGATATCATATCATTTAGATATAAAGGTAATAAACCGACTGGTACTTTGACGACATTATTGGTTTTCAATCCTAAGCTACCATTTACAAGAAAGGATGGTTCAAAGACCTTTCATCTGGTTGGTTTGAAACTTGAGGAAAGGGGGACGATACCGATAATTAGAAACAAACCTTTTCTTGTTCAACTATTGGAAAGGGTCGGTGATATACAGGTCGTTAGTGGAGATGACCAAATATATAGGATAGTGATAGAAAATTTAGGTAACAGAGGTGTAAGACAAACCACGTATAATAAACTGAAACAATTCATAGAACGCTATAGTGTCTATAGAACCTACGATTACATGGAGGCTAAACGGTCACAAGTTTTTCTCGAACCAATAGTTCTACCAAAAGATTTTAGAGAGGTACTTATTGAAGGTTAGCTACGGTATTACTGTTCACGATGAACAAAAAGAACTTGAAAATTTATTAAGTAAACTTCTTATCACCATAGACGATGAAGATGAAGTGGTAATTTGTGTTGATGGTGATGATAGGGGTGTTAAAGATACCGTTGAGTTATACTCATTAGACAGTAGAGTAATTCATTATAATAGAAAACTTGAGAAAGACTTTGCTGCTCAGAAAAATTCCGTTATAGAAAAGAGTGGTGGTGATTACATATTTCATATAGATGCAGATGAATATCCAAATGAAATACTGATACAACAACTGAAGCAGATACTAGAGATAAACGATGTAGATTTAATTTGGATTCCGAGAGTGAACACAGTAGAGGGATTTACAGAAGATGATGTCCGAAGATGGAACTGGCGTGTTAATAGTAAAGGTTGGGTTAACTATCCTGATTATCAAGCGAGGGTGTTTAGAAACAGAGGGGATATCCGATGGACACGGCCATTACATGAATATATAAAAGGTTGTAAAACATACGCACACTTACCACCACATGAAGAACTCAGTTTGTATCATCCTAAGACTAAACAGAAACAAGAACAACAAAATAAATTTTACATGGACAATTTTCATAACGATTTATTAGTAAGGAAAAATAATGGCACATAAAGAACAATGGGTTTTTTGCGGTAAAGTAAAGGGTTTACATCCTAAATACTTTGAAAACAAAAAGGTATTGGATATAGGTTCATTCGATGTTAATGGTAATGAAGAATTTCTATTTAAGAATTGTGACTTTACTGGTTTGGATATTGGTGAAGGTGATGGAGTTGATGTAGTATGTCCAGCACAAGATTATGATGAACCAGATGAAACATTCGATACGATAATATCGTGTGAGTGTTGGGAACATAATCCTTTTTACGCAGAGAGTATTTTAAATGCCATTCGAATGTTGAAAAGTGGTGGTTTGTTTTTCTTTACTTGTGC
>MDTB01027801.1_pt1 | contig 13769 bp, 18 predicted proteins | sample 811161 | NCBI WGS metagenome assembly MDTB01 (sample SAMN05326650, study PRJNA326480) | marine metagenome | isolation source: seawater | place: Mediterranean Sea | collected 2009
AGTTTAATACCTTGGTTTGATAATTTTTGTGATGAAACTCCAAAAATTATTTGCATGGTAAGAGATCTTAAAAATATAATAGCATCTTTAGAAAAACTATATAGACGCAATCCTGATAAATTATCTCAATGGTATATACCAGATGAAGTTAGAGGTACTACAGTTAGTAAAAGAGTAGATATGTATTTAAAAAATATACCTCTTTCAATAAATTTAGATCAAATAATGGAATTGTTTGAGTTAAAGTTAGATAAAAGAATTTTATTTATACGAGCTGAAGATCTTTCATCTAAACCAGATTATATTATGTCTGAATTATATAAATCATTAGGAGTTGAATACTATAAGCATGATTTTGATAACGTTGAGCAAACTACTTCAGAGAATGATGTTATGCATAATTTAGATAATAATTTACATTCCATTAGAAATAAAGTTGAATCTCTTAAAGATGATTCTGAAGAAATACTAGGAAAAGATTTATGTAATTTAATCGATAATGATTACAAATGGTATCAAGAAATTTTTGGGTATATTAATTAAGACCCGTAAGTTAAGCTAATTTTTAAATCAGCTCCGTCTCTATAAACAACTCCTGGTACACCTGGATCGCTCGTTGGTAATGAAGATGCTATTAAGAATAATGTACTAGCATGTAACATATTAGCTGATACTGAAGTTATACATGATCCGATAATATTAGTATTATTATGATCGTTTCTAATACGATTACACTCACCTCCTAAAATTGAACTACAACCAGCTAAAGTATTAATTTCATTTTCTAACCCTCCACCAATAAAATTAAGTTGAGCCGTAGGTTGTATGCAATTATTACATCCTCCTACAATAGAACTTCTATCTCCACAGTTAGTATTATTAAAACCTCCAACAGTAATTGAATAACTACCAGCTATACAATTAGATAAACCACCACCAATGAAACTATATGGGCAAGATATCTTATTAGATTTACCACCTACTATATTATTATGAGCTCCAAGACAGGTTTCATTGCAATACCCACCTAATATATTACTAAAATTACCATGTGTTTGATTATGAACACCTCCACCTATTAATGAACTTTGCGACCCTTCATTAATTTTGTTAATCGAGCCTCCTCCAATAAACCCATTTGATTCATGAATTGCATTACATGCACCTCCTACAATTGCACTATATGAATCAGTAATTTGACTACTTAAACCTCCGACTATTACTGATCTATTTCCTGTTTCTTTAATTGCATTTTTACAACCACCTCCTATGAAAGTATAAGTACCACTACCGATACTTCTGTTAAAACCTCCTCCTACAATTACAGATCCAAATAAATTATTGGTTCCTATAAGATTATTAGAACCTCCTACCAATACACTAATATCACCATGTGTTGAATTCTTATAACCTCCACCTGTAAAGGAATTATCGCCTATTCCAGATAAGCTATATCCACCTACAACAGTTGAACAACTACCAATTGAAATATTGTTTCTTCCACCTACTACAACGGTATCTGTTTTACCTCTACCAGCTTCATTACATCTACCTCCTACAACTGTAGCAAATCTTCCTGTAGCACTATTAGAGCAACCGAATGTTACTCCTGCGAAATTACTATTACCACATGCTTTAAATCCTCTAATAACATTACTACTACCTCCTCCTAAGAACGAGCAATTACTATTTTCAGAGCAATTAAATTGACCACCACCTAAGAAGCTATCATCTCCTGATAATACATTACAATTACCTCCTAAAAGTGCAGAACAATTACCATGTACATTACTATCAATTGCTGTACCTATGAATGATACACAACCATCTGTTTTATTGCCTGAACCGCCTGCAATAGTAGTATAAATTCCGCTTAATGTTGTATTACTTTCTCCTCCTAGTATACCACTAAAACTAGAATCATCACAAATATTGTTAGCTCTTCCTCCAAGTAAAATTGAATGATCAGCTCTACAATCTATACAATTACAAATACCAGATCCAATAAATGATCTACCAGAATCTTTGTTAATACAATTAGATGCTCCTCCTACTATAACAGATCTTTCACTTCTAATTACGTTTGTATTGCCTCCTCCTATAAAGTTATCACCAGAAAAAGATTTATTTTCAGTACCACCTACAATTACTGATTCACTGCTTCCAATAATGCAATTGCTACGTCCACCGCCGATAAAAGACCTATTATTTGATCCTACTATACTATTATTACAACCACCAACAATTGCACCGTAACCTCCTTGAACTTTATTTTTAACTCCTCCACCTATAAAATTACGAGCAGATGAAAAGTTACTATCAATTTCATTATTAACACCGCCAACTATTGTATTCGCAAATGAACCTAATGAATTATAACAACCACCACCTATAAAATTACCACATCCAAAAGTTCCTATACCAAATGTGTCGTAAATTAAATTAGATAAACCTCCTGCTATTGTAGAATAATTACTATGTACTTCGTTTTGATCACCTCCAACTACATTAGAATAAGCACTTAAAACAACATTATTAGAACCTCCTAATACTGTACTAAATTCAATACCTGATAAAGAACCGCCTTGAGATCCGTTAACTATTCTATTTGACTGAGGTCTTACTAAAATCTGATCACTACTTAATTTAGCATTTATTAAAGTATTTCCCTCAACAAATATTAATGGATTGTCTCTATCTGGACCAGTTTTCTTATCATCACTATCAAAAGATTGATCTATATCACCCACAGCTGACAATGTTATGTTACCACCTATAGCTTTTAATTTACCACTTGTTGGTTTTGCATCATAACCTAAACCTGTTACTAAATCTAAATTACCTCCAAGACATTGTGCATTATCTTCTGAACCTGCCCCGCCTGATCTAATTATTAGATTACACCCATTATTATCATCTTGACTTTGACTAAGGGTTATATCAAAATTTCTTCTCTCTACACTTATACCAGTATCTTTATAGCATGTTTCTAAAGTACCTGTCTGCAAAAGTAAATTTGTATTAGATAATTGATATTTATCTGAACCTGATTCACATCCTATTAATGCACCTACTCTACGTAGATTGTTGTTACAAAAATCAACAAAACAAGCGTTGTCAATTATCACACATCCTGTATTTTGATTTTTACTGTTACCACCTTGTAAATAAACGTTACCAGGTGTAGCATCGCATCCTATTCCTTGACCTCCTTTTATGTAAACGTTACCTGCAGCTCCATCACATTCTTGATTACATCCTCCTGCTACTATAACATTACCTGCCTTGTAATTACCTTGACCTTCACCTCCAGAAATACTTAACGTACCTAAATTACCGGTGCCTGCTGGTCCTGCTGCAATTTGTAATGTACCTTTACTAGATAAATTTAAATTGCTAGTGTTTGATATTCCGCCAACAATACATGCATTATTACTATCTATTTTAATATCAACATTTGAATTAGATCTTCCTACTGATACATTTTGAGCTGAAAGTATTGCGCCTTCAATTAAATTATTAGTTGAAATTATTTCTGAAGAAGTGTTTCCATTAGCTAAAATTCCTTGTAAAGTACCGGCACTTTGTGTTGTACAAACTTGAGCTCCATTTGAGAATACTATACCACCGCTAACAGTTGGAGCAAACACACATCTTCCTGCTTTAACATCTAAATTTGCACTTAAATTGTTTACTATAGTATGACATAATTGTCCATTTGATAAACAATTACCAATAATATACGATTCTGCCCCTCTATTAGTATTGCATGTTCCTATAATACCAGTACATTGGCAGAAACTATCATTACAGTTACCTAAAATAGTTTGTAAAGCTTCTCTGCTTTTATTTTCAAAGCCTCCAACTGTAGAACAACCTCCTGAAAGAACGTTAGTTGACCCTCCAACAATCGTACTACTGTTAGCTGAGCTTCCACAAATAATATTATCATTACCACCTACGATGGTAGATTTGTCATTACCAGTGCAAATTTTATTAGTTTCACCTCCTCCGATAAATCCATAAGTTGCATCAGCAAAATTTGCATTACCCCCGACTACTACGTTATGTGTGCCAGTACCTGTTTTATTTAAATTACCTCCTCCAATAAATGAATCATCTCCACAAACACAATTGCAATAACCACCAACAGCTACACTGTAATCACCATCTACTAAATTACCTTTTCCTCCACCTATAACTCCGTTTAACTGATTAGTTTTAACAGTGTTAAATGAGCCGCCTCCGATAATAGACCCATTAGCATCAGTTTCAATTTTATTACAACAACCTCCTACTACTGAACCGCAAAAAGAATAAACATTATTAAATATTCCCCCACCTACAAAAGATAAAGAACAATCTGCTCTATTAAAGATACCTGCAGTTACTGAAGACCCGCATCCTATAGCACTTAACTGAAGACCACTTCCAACAAATGAATTATTACCCGCTGCAATATTTAAATTACCAGCGACAACAGTAGAACATGTACCTAAAGCTTTATTATTAGTACCTCCAACAACTGTTGAATTATTACCTAATGCATAATTATTACAACCTCCTCCAACAAAAGTTCTTTCTCCTATAGCACTTAATGATTGACCTGCTCCTATAAATGAATTCAAACCTGTATTACAATTGAAACAACCTCCACCTATTATAGATCCACTGGCAGCAACAGTATTATTATTACCACCACCTATACTCATAAATGAACCGCTTGTAGCTAAATTTAAACATCCTCCAATAACGTTTGAAAAAGATGCATTCATAACTCTTCCACTCTTGCCACCGGTAACAGTAGAATAATAACCATCATAAATGCATAAATTAGCCCCTGCACCTATACTATTAAAACGTGAATTGCCTAAAATATTATTACATTCTCCTCCTATAATAGAATTTGCTATACTTTCATTACAGTCATTAGAAAAGTTTTTAATATTATTACTATTACCACCTAATAAAACATTATTACCCCCTCCATAAACGGAACCATTATTTACTCCAATACCTGTATTGAAATTCCCTCCTCCAGCAGATAATACGATACCTACTCCACCTAAAGCAATACTACAATTTGAATTGCATATGCAATTACTTGATCCAGCAAGAAATGATTTATTTGAACAAATAATTTTAGAAAAACCTCCGTTAATTAAAGCAGATTGGTTACTTTCGCAAATCTCTGAACAGAGTGAACCTGCTATAAAATTATAACCGCAAGTACCACCTGAACCTCCATCAATACATGATGTGTTAGAACCTACTATTACTTGACCTAACCCATCTGAACGATTCAATGTACCTGCTATTATAGCACCGTAACCATATTCTCCTGATAAAGTGTTTTTGAACCCTCCTACTAATGCTCCGTAATCTCCTATGGTCATTAAGTTATTATTTCCTCCTAAAATAGTACCTCCTCTTACACCACCGGGAAGGATTGACCCTGCTATTCCTCCTGACATACTACTTTGAGTACTAATTAAAATTGATTCTTCAGCACATAATGCAGCATTTTCTGTACCTCCTAAAATAGTATTAATACTACTTAAAGCTCTATTACGGGTGCCTCCTAAAATGACGTTATTATTACCACCTCTTTCTATAACATTATTTTCACCACCTATAATTACTGGCGTATCTGTGCTATCAATTCTATTAGATACTCCACCTATAATAGCACCGTAAATAGCATTACCACTATGAAGGTCGCATCCTAATAAATTATTTTTTCCTCCTATTATTGTAGATGAATCAGCACCAGATAAAACATTACCAGTACCACCAATAATGGCACTTTCTTCTGATTCTCTTAAAACGTTTTGACAACCTACTAAAATTCCTGAACAATCTGATCTATCAATAACATTACTCTGACCTCCTAATATAACTGAATTTTGAAAATTAGCATCATCTGATGATAAAACGTTATCACTACCTCCAATCGCTGCTAAATTTAAACCACTTCTTACATCATGACTTGTACCTATAACTGCTATATTATCTGGTATATTAGACGCATTAGGACATGATTGAACTTTATTGTTATTTCCGTAAAAAAGCCCAGCAGATGTTGCTGCGAAAATTGATTTATTTTCATTACAACCCATTGCAGCAGCACTTAAACCTCTTTGGAAATTTACTGCACCGTTAGTTGTTGTTGACCCGTTATCTAAAATACATTGTAATGTAGCAGATTCTGAAGTACATACTCTTAAATTATTTTCGAATAATTCATTTGATACATTTACTCTTTCAGCTGATAAATTTTTAAACTCAGAAGTAGTAGTTGTAGTTGCACCTCTACCTGTAACTAACGCTAATGTATCAGCTTCGGATGTACAAACTCTACTACCATCTTCGAAAATTCTTTCACCGCATATATCATTGTTTGATGAAATTACATTAGTTGTGGTATTACCGCAAGTGGTGACATGCTGAAGATCTGCAGACCCTACTCCAGCTGCAACATAATTTTCAATAACATCTAATACGTTTGTATTACCTGTAGATAATAAGTTAGTCGATGCAAAAACGTAACCTTCTGATTTAATATTATGACCTGATAATGATCCAGTAGCTTCTATACCACCATTTTGTATTAATACGTAATCAGTGCCGTTACCGGAACTTAAAACTTGACCTATTACATCTAACCCTGCTATTACACTTCTATCTGTAGATATATTACAATTAGCATCTATACTATCGCCTGCTTGAGTATTAATATTTAAACTACAAACATTTACATTTTGAAAGTCAGTTAAAGAACATCCTAACGCTGATAATTTTGAAGAAACTGTAGATCCATCTTGTACAACTGGAAATAAACTACAACCTGAAACGCTTAAAACTTGCGATAGGTCAGAAATTTTGATACCTTGAATAGCCATTATAATTATTTAATAAATTATTGATTATCATCTTCCTCAAATACATCAATAATTTGAGGGACACATACCGCTATAGTGTATATATTCTTTTTTATTTCTTTTTGAAATACTACATCAAAATCTACATATGGGTTTATTTTTATCAACCTGATAATTTCATCCAAATAATTTTTATGCACCTCTAAGAGAATAGTTTCTCTCTCATAATCAATGTATACAATATCTGTAAATTCTTTTAGTCTATCTTTTAAATCTACAAACAAATCCATCATATAATTATTTAGGAACTATATTATAATATAATATATGGCAAAAAAGAAAAAATTATTTACTTATAGTTTTATAGATTGTAAAAAAGAATTTAACTCTTCAATTATTGTAAGATGTACGAAAACTGGAGAGAAAGTTAAAATGTATCATAAACAACTATATAAATTAATTAAAAATAAGTATAATAACAATTATAGCTTATTTAAAGCATCGTATGTTAAGAAAGGAAATAATATTGTTGAAGAAGGAGATGAATATAATTTCGCACCTGAAAGGTATAAAAAATATTTATTAACAGCGTATATGTGTCTTTTTCATAGAAAAGATGTAGATGATCTAACAAAAAGTCAAAAGCTATCTTTTTTAAGTGATTGTTATTCAAAGAGATATGAAGATAATATTTACAAAATATTGAAGAAAGCGGAACTAATTTAAAATAAATTATGAAATTATTATACGATATTGCTGCATGTATTACTACTATTTTATTAATTATACCAGTATCTATATGGGCTGGATTTGTAGCAATGTATGAAGTTTTTAAACAATTCCCGCACAATGTAATAGAGATATTTGATAGGCTCTATGAGGAACGTTGATATAATTATAGTATGAATATGAACCTTAAATTAGAAAAAACAAAATTTACAGCGGTAAAGGATATTGTAATTCCTGATCTGTTTTATAGAAGATATAAGAGTGGCATCAATGTTATTGATGATTTATTTGGTGATGGTATTTTACCTGGAAGTTCAATAACTATGTGTGCAAGTGCAGGTTGTGGTAAAACTACTTTATTATTGCAAATCTTAGAAGGTTTAACTAAAAACGGTTATGATACTGCATATGCAAGTGGAGAAGAAAATACTTATCAGTTGGCATTTACTTGCAATCGTATTAATGTTAAAAATGTTTCTATTGCTAATGAAACTGATATCGATACTCTTGCTGATAGTATGAAAGATTTTGATGTTATGGTTATTGATAGCTTTCAGGCTTTAACAAGTTCTCGCAGAATGAATAGTAGAGAGCTTGAAAGATATGCTGTAAGTAAGCTTACTAAAGCTGCTAAAGATAATGAGTGTACTGTATTCTTTATTATGCATCTTACTAAAGATGGTAAGTTAAAAGGTGGTACTATAGTACCTCATACGGTTGATGTTAATATGAATATCAATATTGACGGAGATATTAGTGATGATGCTCGTAAGATCTTTTTTACTAAGAATCGTTTCGGACCTCTTAATGAGTTAACTTTATTTATTGGTAAGCATGGATATGATTTTTCAGCTCCTGTAGTTGTTGAAAAAGATGAAAATAAAGCTCCAAGTAAAAAGACTAAGAAAAGAAAAGAGTTGGATGCTATTTTAAATATGAAAGAGCCTCCTACTTTAGATTGCTTTAGAGTTGCAAAAGCTTTAGATATTGATGTAACTAGAGCTCAGTACTTACTTAGAGAATTAACGGTAAATGGTAAATTGGAAAAGTTTGGTAAAGGTAAAGACTCAGTTTATAAGCATATTAATAACGATACAAGCGAGCCAGTAGTTGGTTTTTTAAATGCAGAGCAAAGTAAAAATTTGTTCTTGAAAGTAGCAAGTTAATTTTAATAAGGTTCAGGACCTAAGTAAGTCTTAAAACTGCTTTTTAATCTGCTATATGAATAGCGTTTATAGAATAGCCTTCATTACCTAAATGATCTATTCCATTTTGAACTGCTATTTGTACTGCTGATAAACCATAATGGGGGCCTTTACCACCGGTGTTTTCAACTGCAATAGATGTAAATGCTGTAACAAATAAAATATCATTATCGTAAATTATAAAAACAGGACTACCGCTATCTCCTACGTTAAAAGGTTTTTCTAATGGAAATGATAATCTTAATCTTGTTTGAATATTAGCTGATAAAGAATCATACCTAGCAGTATCATATTGCGGGTAAGGTGACTGAAAAGTAACTAATCGATCTTGTTGCACTGTTTCATAATCTGGACCTGTAAATCTAAATAATGGAGATAATGAATAATCATTATATGAATTGAAATATTTAAATTTTTTAGACCTGTAACTGTCTGCATTTAATGGACTATATCTATAATTATATAAACTAAAATAATCAGCAATCGCAGGGAAATAATAACCAGCTTGAGGGTCAGTTTCTCCTCCTCCACCGCTGTTTTGACTAAGACCTTCTTTTACAATAAACGTACCATTTACACCTATACCTGCATAAATATCCCTATAATTTGTCCCAAAACCCGAACCTCCTTGTGCTATAATAGGCATTTCACCAGTGCTTATTCCGTGGTAACCGGTAAATAAAGGTAGATTATAAATTTTTATATTTGCATTAGTATTAACATCTTCAGTAAATTTTACTATACCTATATCATTATCAGTAGTAAAATACGGCTCGTGACCTATAATATTAGGATCAGTTACTGCAGATTCAATAGTAAAAGTTTTTTCTTCTCCAGTATTATGATCAGAAAAAGTTGCAGTATCCCCAGCTTTAGGTTTATCGGTAAAATGTTTAGCAAATACCCCATGTCGTGGTGTAATCATAGTAATATTATTAGTATCATTAAACCCTCCATTTTTCATACTAACACCGGAAAAATTAAAAAGATCTCTACTTTTATAACCCCACCATTCTTCATTCCAACCAGTACGTCCTGAACCAAAAGGTTTACCAGTAAATTGATATTTAAATTTAACATTATTAATTTCAAATAGTTCAAAATTAGGAGGAAATCTAGATGACATAGCAGATCTTAAAGTAATATCCCCTACTCTTGTTTCCCCGTATTCATCTAATGGATTTGAAAGATCCTTGGTAAAAGTATAAAATGTATCCCACATCTTATTTTTACTTCTTTCATATAATGATAATGGTTCATTTACCTTTATTATACCTTTAGGTAAAGGTAGTTTAATTTTCCTAGGCAGGACTTGAAATTGAATAGCTTTTTGTCTTCTTATGGAAAATAGTGAAGGAGGGTTAGGCATAACAATATTTAGGAACTTCATTATAATATACAAATGACTGTAGACCAATTATTAGAAGCAAGAAATGATGTAAGAAGGCTTCAAAGAAAACAAGAAAAGATCTTCTCTGATTTAATGAAGAAGATTCCGGCAAGAAAGCAAAAGAAATTTGAAGGGTTAAAAATTCAAATGGAAGATTTTCTTTTTAATAACATTTATTATTCTAGAAACGAAACAAAAGATTTTATAGAAAAATTATATAATAAGGAAATACTCCTTGAAATTGAATAGGAACTACTATATAATATATGTATAAGGAATTACTCCTTGAGAAAACTAATATAAAAAAATGGGACATAATATAACAGAAAGAGATATGCAAGTCGGGCTTACTCAAGCCTGGCATGGATTAACTGATATAGTTGATGAAATCGATGTTAAGAATAACTTCTTAACTTCTTGGGATGTGGAGAGAAAACCTCTTACATATACCAATGTTGATGGTGAAGTAGAAGATACCGGTTTTGGTATTTTAGTAGGTACTGATGATGATAAAATTATTGGCCGTCCTATGAGCCCTGCTTATAAGCACATTACTAATGAACAATTTTTAGATTTAGTATCTGACGTTGTCAAACGTTTACCTAAAGCTAAGATTGAAAGTATTGGAAGTGTAGCTAATAGAGGTAAAGTGTTCGTATCAGTAAGCTTAGACGGTAAGAAAAAATATAAAGTAGGAGATAGAGAGTTCGAAGATTATCTTAACTTCGGGAATGCTCATGATCAGACTTCTAAGCTATGGGTGAATAATACTAATGTATGTACAGTATGTGAAAATACTTTTAGTTATAATTTAAATAGCGATAGTAAGATGGTCGGAAGCGCAGTTCATAGAGGAGATATAGAACTTAAGTTAGCTGATTTAGGTAACTTAGTAGAAGACTTCTTAGGCACACAGGAAGATTTTAGAGAAAAGTTCGATAAGCTTCTTAAAAGAAATATATCTTCTAAGAAAGCAAACGCTCTCTTTACTGGATTCTTAATGAGAAATAACCCTAAACAAGGTTTAAGTACACGTTGCTTGAATACGGTAGATACTTTAAATACCTTGTTCAAGAAAGGTGCAGGTAACCGCGGTGAAAATTATGCAGATGTATTTTCAGCAGTAACTGATTATTATACGCATAATAGTACTAGAGGCAAAGGTAAAGTTAAATCTAATCAGTACGTAAGTTCTGAGTTTGGTTTAGGTAGAATGAATAAGCAAAGTTTCTGGACAGTAGTTAATAATCAAGAGCTATCAGAGCGAACAATTGAACGGGGAACGAAACTTTTAAGTTTAGTGAACGCTTAAATATAGGTACGGTCGGGGTTAAACCCGACCAAAACTTATTATGAGTATGGAAGATTATATTATTTCGCAACTTTATTTAAAAATGGAAAAACTTAAAGCATTACTTGATGTAGATGATATTGCATCTACTAAAAAAGAAATTGAAAAAGTTTTAGAAGAATTAGAAAAATATGGACAAGATAGTAAAAAAGTATCTGAATGATATATTTTTAGCGCATTTTTCTCATTTTTATAATAGTAAACCCGAGATTAAGCAAATTGATGATACGAACTATTACTACGTAGTTGGTAAAGATACTAATATAATAAGTTTAATACCATTAGATTTTTTAGATGAGAAATACATTAAGTAAAGATCCAACAAGACAAGCTTTTAAGCATGTGGGTAATGATTGTTGGGAGTGTAAAGATTATAAAACATTTTATATGACTATTCGACCTACAAATACAGAGACTGATATCCGGAAAGGAAGAGATACGAACCATTATGTTTTAAGTATGAGTACCGGTGATATAGTAGATGGTTTAGAAGGTTTACCTAATGCATTTGCAAAAGGTTACGATCTAGCAGATGAAATTTATTATAGTAGGTATCCTGGGTTGAAATATGATAAATAAATTATATAATAAAATATGAGCTCTAAATATTCAGTAGGTGAAATAGTAATTTATGAAGACCATGGTTTTGGTTTAAGAAAAGGTAATATTAAAAGAATAATTACTGAAGAATCAAATGGCGAAACTAAATATCAATACTATATTGCACATGAAATTAATCATGCTTTTGAAAGTTTAATTAAAGAGCATCAAATTCATACTGGTGATTTTATATTAAATACACTTAACGCTAATTTAGGATAAAAATTATGAAACATAAATACAAAGTTGGAGAAACTGTTAATTTTAAAGATCTTACTGGTAATTTCATTTCTGGAGCTATAATAAGAGAGCAAAAAAATAAATTAACCATTGATGGTACTGTCTCTTATGAAGTAATAAAAGAAGGTGCAAGTTATTTAGTAGGTGAAAATCAAATATTAACATTATTAAATGAGTAAAAGAACATTAAAAGGAAGAAATAAAATTAAACACGGACTTGTTGGTAAAACAATGGGTAGATCAAGAGGTCCTCTCGTAATGAACGAGCATGTAGGTTATAAAGTTACGCAGAAATTAAACGATGCAATCAATCGAAATAAAAAAGGTAAGTAATGGGTAAAGGAATGACTCCTAAAAAAGGATATAATGATAAACTTTATAAAAAAAATTACGATAGTATTTTTCGTAAACCAAATAAAATAAAATGTGTAATAAATCAAAGCAAATAATAATATATGTAGGTGGTGCTTTAACTGTGTTATCTGCATTCTTCAGTATAACAACCGGCATTTATTTTGGTGTCTTAACGAATATGTTTGTAAATATATTCGGTAAAGAAAGTTGTTCTTCAAATAAAAAAACGGTTGCTAAAAAAACAACTAGACCCCCATACCTGTAATGGAAAAACGTACTGGAAAACATTTATTTAAATATGATGATGGCCAGCTTTCTATCTTTGAAGATAGCGGTGATTCGTTAAATCTTATTAAGAAGGTAGATATAATGCTAAAAAATAATAAAGATTTTGAAATGGAGATTATATTTCAAACACAAAAGCTCGAAGAAGAACAAAGAGAAATCTACGGAGATTACTGATTCGGGAACTGTGATATAATAATAGTATAAATCAATTATTATTATATGAAATATACTAAATCATCAAATATTATTAAAGGAACTAGCAATATCCAAGCAGGCGAAACTAATGACTGTTCAGTAAGAGCATTCGCAACTGCTTTAGACGTAACTTATGACGCAGCTCATGAATTCGTAAAGAAAACTTATGATAGAATAAATTGTAAAGGTTGTATGAAAATGGTAAGTACTACTAATAAATTAGAAGGTAAAGACTTAGAGATAGAAGGTACTGAATTTAATATTAGACCTCTTAATAAGTATCAAATTACCAATAGATATAAATTACGTGGTGAAGTTATTGAACGAAAAAAGACGGTAAAATCGTTTTTGAAAGACTTCGGTGCAGGAATCTATCTAGTAATGGTATCTGGGCATGTATTCACCGTAAAGGATGGTACTATGATTGATAATGCAGGAGAAGAATGGAGACCTACTCGTAAGGTAGAAGACGTATTCGAGATTAAACTTAAGAATATTTTAGAGCAAATGGAGCTTAACTTCGGTTAAGCTTTAAT